>OKVR01000011.1_pt1 | contig 237496 bp, 194 predicted proteins | sample 1606891 | NCBI WGS metagenome assembly OKVR01 (sample SAMN03281011, study PRJEB24777) | human gut metagenome | isolation source: fecal sample PR176 from 1 month old male Indian infant, caesarean delivered... | place: Singapore | collected 2006-01-13 | reverse complement strand
GGGCAGGGGCAGACGGCCATCCGGAGGCGCCCGATCGGCGGCCCCTCGGGGCTTGCCCGTATCGTAGGCAATGCGCCGAATGCTCGCCATCGAAATTTATCGATGGCCTATTTCAGACTGTAATGGGCGGTTGGCCCCGATAATGGGCCCGGCGCCGGCGGGACAGCCGTTGGGCGGATGGCGGACCGCGCCGCGGATGCGAGAAACGGCGGTCCGCGGGATTCGGGATGTCCCAAGGGCGCCGGAGAGGAGGGCGGCGGCAACGCCGCCGCCCGCGTCCGCGGCCCGTCCCGCATCCTCGCCCCCGCCGCAGAAAGTTTTTCCGAAATTGTCCTTGCATCGCCGCCCGAGTTCCCGTATAGTACCTCTTCGCACGGGGGCGTAGCTCAGCTGGGAGAGCGCTTGACTGGCAGTCAAGAGGTCAGGGGTTCGATCCCCCTCGTCTCCACCCGAGCATTGAATAAGGCTCCAACGCAAGTTGGGGCCTTTTTTCATATAGGCACACAAGGTCAAAGGCGGCACCATGATCCTCCTGGTCGACAAGATCGAAAAAACCCTCGGCGCGCGCGTCCTCTTTAGCGGCGCGTCCTTCCAGATCAACCCCGGCGAGCGCTTCGCGCTCGTGGGACCCAACGGCGCCGGCAAAACCACCATGCTCAAGATCATCATGGGCATCGACAGCCCCGACTCCGGCCAGGTCCAGTACGCCAAGGACTGCCAGGTGGGTTACCTAGAGCAGGAAACCAACCTGGAACACAAGGACACCACCATCCTTGCCGAGGTCATGGCCGCCGCCAAGGAAATCCGCCGCATGGGCGAGCGCGCCAACGAGCTGCAGGCCCAGATTACCGAGCTCTCCGAGCAAGGCAAGGACGTCGACGCACTCCTCAACGAGTACGGCCAGGTCCAGGATCGCTTTGAGCACCTGGGCGGCTACGAGCTCGAGAGCAACGCCCGCAAAATCCTGTCCGGCCTGGGCTTTAAGGTCACCGACTTTGAGCGCCCGTGCTCCGAGTTCTCGGGCGGCTGGCAGATGCGCATCGCGCTCGCCAAGCTCTTCCTGCGCCATCCTGACTTGCTGCTTCTGGACGAGCCTACCAACCACCTGGATCTCGAAAGCGTCCAGTGGCTTCGCGGCTTTATCGCGAACTACGACGGCGCCGTCCTTATCGTCAGCCACGACCGCGCCTTCATGGACGCCTGCGTCGACCACGTCGCCGCGCTTGAGAACCGCCGCGTGACCACCTACACCGGCAACTACAGCAGCTACCTTAAGCAGCGCGAGGACAACCTGGAGCAGATGCGCACCAAGCGTGCTGCCCAGGAGCGCGATATCGCTCACATGCAGGTCTTCGTCGACAAGTTCCGCTACAAGCCCACCAAGGCAGCCCAGGCCCAGGAGCGCATCCGCAAGATCGAGCAGATCAAAAAGGAGCTCGTCATCCTGCCCGAGGGCCACAAGCACATCGACTTTAAGTTCCCCGATCCGCCGCGCTCCGGCGACATGGTTGTGGGCCTGGAGGGCGTGTCTAAGTCCTACGGCAACAAGCACATCTACAGTGATATTGACCTCAAACTCTACCGCGGCGAGCATGTGGCGCTCGTCGGCCCTAACGGCGCCGGCAAGTCCACCCTCATGAAAATCATCGCCGGCTTGGAGCCGCCCACTACAGGCACCCGTGACCTGGGCACCAACGTGGGTGTGGCCTACTATGCCCAGCACGCGCTCGAAGGCATGACCGAGTCCAACACCGTCCTGCAAGAAATCGACACCGTCACGCCCAAGTGGACCGTTCCGCAGCAGCGCAGCCTGCTGGGCGCCTTCCTGTTTAGCGATAACGACGCAATCGAAAAGCAGGTCCGCGTCCTCTCCGGCGGCGAAAAAGCGCGTCTGGCCCTGGCCAAGATGCTCGTGGCGCCCGAGGCGCTCCTGTGCCTGGACGAGCCCACCAACCACCTGGACATCGACTCGGTGGATATGCTCGAGAACGCCCTGCAAAACTTCCCCGGCACCATCGTGCTTATCAGCCACGACGAGCACCTAGTGCGCGCCGTTGCCAACCGCGTCATCGACATCCGCGACGGCAAGGTCACGGTCTACGACGGCGACTACGACTACTACCTCTACAAGCGCGAGGACCTCGCAGCCCGCGCCGCCGCCGAGGCGGCAGGGGAGAGCGCGCCTGTCGCGGCCAAGTCCACTAAAGCCAGCGCCGCCCAGGCCGACACCCCCGCCGCGGCGCCTAAGCCTGCCGAGGGCAAAAAGACCAAGGAGCAAAAGCGCGCCGAGGCCCAGGCCCGCGCCGCGCTCAACAAAAAGCTCAAGGGCGTGCGCAACCAGCTCAAGAAAATCGAGACAGAGCTGGACAAAAAGCGTGCCCGCTATGACGAGCTTATGGAATTGATGGCAAGCGAAGAGCTTTATGCCGATCAGGACAAGTTCAACGCCGCGCTGGGGGAATATAACGGCCTTAAGCAAGAGCTGCCCAAGCTCGAGGACGAATGGCTGGAGCTTTCCACCCAGATCGAAGAGGAGACCGCGCGTGAACTCTCGTAAAGCCACCGCCGTGGCGATGAGCATCATAGCCATCGCTTGTCGCATCTGCGGCATCTTTATGAGCGCGATGACCGTGCTGCTGTGCTTCAGCGGCCTCACCGCCAAGCTGCAGATCGTGGGCTTTGTCGTTGAGCTTTCGCGCGCCCTGCCGAGCGCCATCGCCGGCTACGGCGTTATCACCTCGCCCTTTGGCGGTGTCTTCCGCTTGGATTACGCCATCGTCGCCGTCATCCTGTTTGTGGCCGACTACCTGCTCACGCGCGCCTCGCGTCGCGTCCGCTAGGGGAGCGCCATGTCCAGCAGCTACCTCATGAACCTGCTCGCCAGCGCTGTCGCCGTCATCGTGGGCATCGTCATCCACGAGAGTGCACACGCCGCCGCGGCCTGGGCGCTCGGCGACAAGACGGCGCGTTCACGCGGCCGCGTTTCGCTCAACCCGCTCAACCATATCGACCCGTTTGGCACCGTCCTCCTGCCGCTGCTGATGCTCGCGGCCGGCGGCCCGGTGTTCGCCTTTGCCAAACCCGTGCCCGTCTACCTCAACAACCTCAAGCAACCCAAGCGGGACGAAGTCCTGGTGAGCGCAGCCGGCCCCGCATCGAACATCGCACTGGCATGCCTCGCCGCAGCCCTCATGCACGCAGCGTACGGCAATCTCTACGCCAGCATGTCCTTTGCCGTGGCGTCGCAGATCATGAACTTCGGCGCCACCTTTATCGTGGTCAACCTGTCGCTCGCGTTCTTTAACCTCATCCCGATCCCGCCGCTCGACGGCTCGTCAATCATCGTGCCCTTCCTCAAAGGCAAAGCCCTCGCCAACTACTACCGTCTGCAGCAATACGCTATGCCGATCCTTATCATCGTGCTGTATCTGCTGCCCATGTGGACCGGCATCGACGTGATCGGCCGCTATTTCGACGTTACCGTGTATCCGCTGGCTGAGCGGCTGCTCGACTTCGCAATCGCCGGCATCTAGGGTAAACTTACAGGTCGACCGCGCATAACGGTCGCAACATGCACCCAAACCGCGCCGCGAAGGCGCCGTCAAAGGAGGTCGAAGATGTCGTATCGTGTGTCGACGCAGGTCTACAGCGGACCGTTCGACCTGCTGCTGCAGCTGGTAACCCGCCAAAAAGTTGATATCTGCGCCATCTCGATCAGCGAGGTGGCCGAGCAGTACCTTGCCGAGGTCGAGCGCATCGAGGCGCTGGACCTGGACGTGGCGAGCGACTTTTTGCTGGTCGCGGCAACCCTTCTGGACATCAAGGCCGCCTCGCTGGTGCCCCAGGAAGCCCCGCGCAAGACAGACGACGATGACGAGGATGACGATGACCTCGAGGAGCTCAGCGCACTCGACGGCGACGCCCTGCGCGAGGTCCTGATTCAGCGCCTGATCGCCTATAAGCAGTTTAAGGGCGCGGCGGCAGCCCTTGGCGCGCGCATGCAGGCCGAGAGCCGCATGCATCCGCGCGTGGCCGGCCCCGACCCCGAGTTCCTAGGCCTTATGCCCGACTACCTGGCCGGCATCACCCTGCGCGGCTTGGCCGTCATCTGCGCCGACCTGGACGGCAAGCGCCAGACCTTCCTACTGGAGGCCGAGCACGTGGCACCGCATCGTGTGCCGCTCGACCTGACAGTGGCCTCGGTCGATCGCTTTACTATGGCGCACCAAACCTGCACCTTCCGAGAACTGTTGGACGGCGACGCCACCACCGAGCAGCTCGTTGTCACCTTCCTGGCCATGCTGGAGCTCGCCAAGCGCGGATCGCTTACGCTAAGCCAGGACGAGATCTTTGGAACCATTCAAATCAACCGCGTCGAGGGCGCCGAGGCATACGTGCCCGGCGAGGGCCCCGAGCTCACCGAATAGGAGCGACCAACCATGTCAACCCTTTCCACGCTAGAGGCAAACAGCCTCAAAGGCGCCCTCGAGGCGCTGCTGCTGGTGTCGAGCGACCCCGTGAGCGCACCCGCGCTGGCAGGTGCGCTGGATATCGCCCCGGGCGAGTGCGCGTCGCTTTTGGCCGAGCTCAAGGTTGAGTACGAGGAGGCCAACCGCGGCTTTCAGCTGCGCGAGGTCGCTGGTGGCTGGCGCCTGTTTACACACCCCGCCTACCACGACGTGGTCGAGGCCTACGTGCTGAGCTGGGACACGCAAAAACTGTCGCAGGCAGCGCTCGAGACTCTGGCCGTCATCGCCTACCACCAGCCCGTCACGCGCGAGGTAGTCAAGGGCATCCGCGGCGTCAACTCCGACGGCGTCATTGCGTCGCTCGTGGACAAGGGCCTGGTGCGCGAGCTCGGCCGCGACCCCGAGCGCGGTCAGGCCATCATCTACGGCACGACCAACGCCTTCTTGGAAAAGTTCGGCCTGCGCTCCACTCGCGACCTGCCCGATCTAGAGCAGTTTGCCCCTGACGAACAATCGCGCCAGTTTATCCGCGAGCGCCTGAGCGGCCGCAGCATTCAGTCCACGCTCGAGGAGCAGGCCGAGGACCTGGACGAAGAGCGCGAACTGATCGATACCGATGTTGAGGACACCGATGGCGAGGAGCTGCTGGCCGCCGGTGACACCTCGGAGGACATGCATGACGAGGACTAACGAAGCAGAGGAGACGCGCATCGCAAGCGCCACGGGCGCCACAATGCCCGCGGGCGACGCCCAGCCCGTCTACCCGCACACCATGCGTTTGCAGCGCTTTTTGGCGCGCGCGGGTGTGGCGAGCCGCCGCGGCTCGGAGGACCTGATGACTGCCGGACGCGTGACCGTCAACGGCCAGGTCGCGACCGAGCTGGGCACCAAGGTCGATGTCGACCGCGACCATATCGAGGTCGATGGCATGCCCGTCAAGCTCAACCAGGGCGCCGTGTACCTGATGCTCTATAAGCCGTCCGGCTACCTCACCACCATGAGCGATCCGCAGGAGCGCCCCTGCGTGGCCGACCTGGTCCCGCGCGACCGCTTTCCGGGGCTCTTCCCGGTGGGTCGCCTGGACCGCGACACCACGGGCCTCTTGCTCTTTACCACCGACGGCGACCTTTCGCAGGATCTGCTGCACCCCAGCAAGCATGTCTACAAGACCTATCAGGCACTGGTAGACGGCCCCCTGACCGATCGCGATTTGGAACCGCTGCGTCGCGGCATCGAGCTCGACGACGGCCTGTGCCAGCCGGCGATCTGCCGCGTCATCAGCGCGCGCGAGGCCGAGGCCGTGGCTCCGCAAGGCGTAAAGCCCGGCACCACTGCCGTGGAGGTCATCATCCGCGAGGGGCGCAAGAACCAGGTCAAGCGCATGCTGAGCAAGATCCACCATCCGGTGATCCGCCTGCATCGCTGTAACTTTGCCGGCCTGGAGCTCAAGGACGTGGCCAAGGGCTCGTGGCGCGAGCTCACCGACCGGGAGGTGCAAATCCTCAAGGCCGGCGGCATCCCGCCCAAACAGGCCGCCTCCAAGCGCGCCGCGCCGGCGACCAACACCGCGAGCCACGCACGTCACCACGGCAGCCATGGCTCCGCGCCCAAGCGCAACACCTACCGCGAGCGCTACACGGGCTAGCTAGCCCGCCAGCGAGCAGCGCCCGCGTCCCATACCAGAACGTCAACCACCGAAAGGAAGCATTGCATGATCGTCGCCATCGACGGCCCCGCCGGTTCCGGCAAGTCCACCATCGCCAAGGAGATTGCCCGCCAGCTGGGCTTTAACAAGCTCGACACGGGCGCCATGTATCGCGCCGTCACCTTCGCCGCACTCGACCGCGGCATCGACCTGGACGACGAGGCTGCCATCGACGCCCTCGCCGAGCAGATCGATATCCGCTTTACCAACGGCACCGGCGAGGACACGCGCCTGACCATCGACGGCCAGGACGCATCGGCTGCCATCCGCACCCCGCAGGTGGACGCCAACGTCTCCAAGGTCTCGGCCTACCCGGGCGTACGCGCCGCCATGCTCATCCATCAGCGCCGCGCAGCCGAAGACCGCGATATCGTGGCCGAAGGTCGCGATATCGGCACCGTCGTGTTCCCCAACGCGCAGGTCAAGGTGTTCCTGACCGCCGACCCGCGCGAGCGCGCCCGTCGCCGCGTGCTGCAGCGCCACCAAAACGACGCCCAGCCGCTCAGCGAAGAGCAGCTCGAAGCCGAGGTCGACGAAACCCTCGATGCCCTCAAGCAGCGCGACAAGCTCGACAGCAGCCGCGAGGTCGCGCCGCTCGTGCCCGCCGAGGACGCCGTGCACGTCGACTCCACCGCCCACACCATCGATGAGGTCGTCTCGATAATCGAGGACCTCATCAACCAAAGGAGGTAGCCCATGTGCCTGTTTAAGCAGACGCCCGAGGATTACTACAACGCCCCGTACGCCGAGTTCCCGGCGCTCATACGCGGCACTGTTGCCGTGGTCATGGGCATCCTGTGGGTCTTCTCCAAGCTCATGTGGCGCTGGAAGGTCGAGGACAGCGACCTGCTGTTTGAGCGGCAGGAAGGCCGCGGCAGCGTGGTCATCTGCAACCACACCTCAATGGCCGAGCTGCTGGCCGTTGAGACGGCGTTGTTCTTCGGCGGCCGCCGTGTGCGCCCTATCTTTAAATCTGAGTTCGCCAAGAGCAAGATCGTGCGCTGGGCCTTTAGCCGCGTGGGCGGTATTCCCGTCGAGCGCGGCACGGCCGACATGAAGTGTCTGCGTGCCGCCCAGCATGCGCTGCAGCGCGGCGAGGACGTCTTGATCTTCCCCGAGGGCACTCGCATCCGCTCGCGCGAGATCAAGCCCGAGGTCCACGGCGGTTTTGCGCTTATCGCCCAAATGGGCAAGGCGCCCGTCAACCCGCTCGCCATCTGCGGCTGGTCCGATATCACGCCTGCGGGCAAAAAGATCATGCGTCCCAAAAAGTGCTGGATCCGTGCCGGAAAGGCCATCTCGCTATCCGATGCACCGGCCGAGCTCACGCGCAAGGAGCGTCTGGCATGGTTTGAGTCCGAGGCCATGAGTCGTGTCTACGCCATGCGCGACGACCTGTGCGCCGAGCACCCGGGTAGGTTCTAGCCATGGGCGAGGAAGTCATGAACACCGCCGAGGCCGTGCCCGGCAAGGCAGACGCCCCCACCATCGAAATCGCCGCCCACGCCGGCACCTGCTACGGCGTGCAGCGTGCGCTCGATATGGCATTGGCGGCCGCCCCGCAGGCGGAAGAGAGCACTCAGGTCCACACGCTGGGTCCGCTCATCCATAACCCCATCGTGGTCCGCGAGCTCGCCGAGGCGGGCGTCGGTCTGGCCGACACCTTGGACGATGCCGTATCTGGCACCGTGATCATCCGCGCCCACGGTGTGGTGCCGCAGGTCATTGACGCCGCTCGCGAGCGCGGCCTTACCGTGGTCGACGCCACCTGCCCCTACGTTAAGAAGGTCCATGTAGCCGCCGAGCGCCTGGTGCGCGAGGGCTACCGTGTGATCGTCGTGGGCGAGCCGGGCCATCCCGAGGTCGAGGGCATTCTGGGCCACGCCGGCGATGACGCTCAAGTCGTGAGCTGTGCCGCCGACGCCGACGAGCTGTCGCTCAAGGGCAAGGTTGGCCTGGTAGTGCAGACCACCCAAACCGCGCAGAACCTGGCCGAGGTTGTCGCCTCCATCACCCCGCGCGTGCAGGAATTGCGTGTAATCAATACGATCTGCGCCGCCACGAGTGAGCGACAGCAGGCAGCAGCCGCACTTGCCAACCGCTGCGACTGTATGGTCGTGGTTGGCGGCAAGAACTCGGGCAACACTCGCCGCTTGGCGCAGATTTGCACAAACGCCTGCGAGCGTACGTATCACATCGAGGAAGCTTCCGAGCTTCAGGCCGCGTGGTTTACCGACGCACGCCACATCGGCATCACCGCCGGAGCCTCTACCCCACAAGAACACATCGAGCGCGCCGTCGAGCGCATCAAGGAGCTTTGCCGCTAATCATGGACCAGACCGTACCCGCATACGCCGCCGAGGTGGCCGATTACGGGCGCAGCCGCGACCCCGAGCCGGGTGAGGGCGCGCTCGTTAAAAACGTGCGCCCCGAATCGCCCGCATGGGATGTGGGTATCGAGCCGGGCATGCGCGTGCTCACGGTCAACGGCGAGCAACTGACCGATATGATCGTGTGGCTCTGGGAGGCAGATGACGACACCGTCGAGCTGGAGGTTTTCGATCCGCGCGACGGCACCGTCACCCCCGTCGAGCTCGATCGCTTTCCCGGCGAGGACTGGGGCCTTGAGTTCGATGGCCCCATCTTCGACGGCATGCGTACCTGCGTAAACGCCTGTGTGTTCTGCTTTATGACGATGCTGCCCAAGGGCGGGCGCTCCACGCTCTACATCCGCGACGACGACTATCGCCTGAGCTTTTTGCAGGGCAACTTCGTCACGCTGACCAACCTCACCGACGAGGACGTGCAAAACGTCATCGACCGTAACATGAGCCCCATGAACGTGTCGGTCCACGCCGTGAGCCCCGATGTCCGCCGCCGGATGATGGGCCGCAACGCCCAGCGCGGCATGGATGTGCTCGAGGCAATCATGGCCGCCGGTATCGAAATCCATGCGCAGATCGTTTTGTGCCCCGGCATGAACGACGGCGAGGAACTGCTGAAGACTCTGCGCTTTTGCGAGGAGCACGAACAGATCACGAGCCTGGGCATTGTGCCACTGGGCTTTACCAAGCATCAGAACCGCTTTACGTGGTCCTACAGCGACAAGCCCGAGCTGGCGCGCGAGACCATCGCCATGATCCGGCCCTTCCAGGACCGTGCCTTCGAGCGATTTGGCCGCCATACCTTCCAGATGAGCGACGAGTTCTATCTGGACGCCGGCATCGAGCCGCCCGAGGCAGACTTTTACGACGGCTACCCGCAGTACTACGACGGCATCGGCATGATCCGCTCCTATCTGGACGAGACCGACGATGTCCTTGCCGCCGACGCCGAGCGTCTGGCACGCGTTCGCAAGGCTATGACCGCCCGCGACCAGCGCCTGGTATGTCTTTCGGGCGTCAGCGCACGCGATACCGTGGCCCGCTTCGTGGAGTCTCCACAGGGCCTTTCCGGCACCGTCACGGCCATCAAAAACCGCTACTTTGGCGGTAACGTGGACGTGACCGGCCTCATCGTCGCCAGCGATATCCTTGAGCAGCTGCCGAAAGACCTGTCGGGGGTTATGCTCTTTGTGCCTAAGCTCATGTTCAACGCTGACGGCATGACGCTTGACGAGTATCATCGTGACGATTTACTCGCAAGCCTTACCAGTCGCGGCGCCGAGGTTCATGTGGTGTCGACCATGCCGCATGAGCTGCTCGATACCCTGGAGCACATCCTTGGCATAACGCCCGCCAATTCAACTATTCCCGCTGACCCTATCCATTAAAGGAGAGCAGATGAAACCTATCGTCGCCGTCGTCGGACGCCCCAACGTGGGCAAGTCCACGCTCGTTAACCGCCTGGCCCAGACCTCGGACGCCATCGTCCACGAGTCTCGCGGCGTCACGCGCGACCGCTCGTATCACACGGCCGATTGGAACGGCCGCGAGTTCACCATCGTCGACACGGGCGGCATTGAGCCGCTTAAGAGCGACGACGTCTTTGCCACGTCCATCCGCGACCAGGCCCTTGCCGCCGCCGAGGAAGCCGCCGTCATCCTGTTTGTGGTCGACGGTCGCACCGGCGTCACCGAGGAGGACGAGTCGGTCGCCCGCATGCTCAAGCGCTGCGGCAAGCCGGTCTTTCTGCTGGTGAACAAGCTCGACAACCCCGATCGCGAGAATGACAACATCTGGGAGTTCTATTCGCTCGGCATCGGCGAGCCCACGCCGCTCTCGGCCCTGCATGGCCACGGCACGGGCGACCTGCTCGACGACATCGTGGCCCTGTTGCCCAAAGAGGAGGACGAGATCGCCGACGAGTTCCCTGATGCGCTGAACGTGGCCATCATCGGCCGCCCCAACGCCGGTAAGTCCTCGCTGTTCAACCGCATCCTGGGCGCCGACCGTTCCATCGTGTCCAACATCGCCGGCACCACGCGCGATGCCATCGACACCGTCGTCGAGCGCGACGGCAAGCACTACCGAATGGTCGACACAGCGGGCATTCGCAAGAAGAGCACCGTGTACGAGAACATCGAGTACTACTCCATGGTCCGCGGCCTGCGCGCCATCGACCGCGCCGACGTGGCGCTGCTCGTCGTCGACGCCTCCGTGGGCGTCACCGAGCAGGATCAGAAGGTCATGGGCTTGGCCATCGAGCGCGGCTGCGCCATCGTGGTGCTGCTCAACAAGTGGGACCTGCTCGACGACGACCGCAAGCGTGAGGCCTGCATGGAGACCGTCGACCGCCGTCTGGGTGTTATGGCTCCCTGGGCTCAGTACCTGCGCATCTCGGCCCTGACCGGTCGCAGCGTCGAGAAGATCTGGGCGATGGTCGACGCAGCCGAGAAGACGCGCTCGCAAAAGATCAGCACCTCGCGCCTCAACACGTTCCTCACCGACCTGCGCGAGTTCGGTCATACCGTGGTGGACGGCAAGCGCCGCCTGCGCATGCACTACGTGACCCAGACGGGCGTCAACCCGCCGACGTTCACGTTCTTCGTCAACCACAGCGACCTGGTCAACGACACCTACCAGCGCTACGTGGAGAACCGTATGCGCTCGACCTTCGATTTTTCCGGCACGCCCATTCGACTCTTCTTTAGGAAGAAGGAGCAAAAGGATGCATAATCCGATTCTGCTGACCGCCATCTGCGCCGTGGTCTCGTTCTTTATCGGAGCGATTCCGTTTGGCCTGATCCTGGGCCGCGTGTTTAACCACACCGACATTCGCAAGGCGGGTTCCGGCAATATCGGCACCACCAACGCCTTGCGCGTAGCCGGCCCCAAGGTGGCCGCGCTCACGCTGCTGCTCGACTGCCTTAAGGGCGCCATCTGCGTTATCATCGCCCGTCCGCTTATCGCGGGCGTGGGCTATGGCTTTCCGCCGAGCATTATGGCTCCCGGTGCTGCCGGCGATTGGATGCTCGGCGTCATCTGCCTGGCGGCCGTATGGGGCCATATCTTCTCGCCCTACCTCAACTTCCACGGCGGCAAGGGTATCGCCGTGGGCTTGGGCGTCATCCTCGCCTGGTACTGGCCCATTGGGCTTTCGCTGCTGGGCATGTTTATCGTGGCCGTCGCCATCACCAAGTTTGTATCGGTGGGCTCGCTTGCCGCGGCCATCGGCCTTCCCATCGCCGCCTGCGCGGTCTTTCCGTACAGCAGCCTGGGACTTAAGTTTTGCATGGCGCTGATCGGCATTACCGTGGTGTGGGCCCATCGTGCGAACATCAAAAAGCTCATGACGGGCAAGGAGTCCAAGCTCTCGTTTACCAAGCGCGTCACCGAGCCCGACGATAAGTAGGAGAGAGTCATGAATGTTGCGCTGATTGGCTCCGGCTCCTGGGGAACCGCCGTCGCCGGCCTTGCCGCCGCTCGAGCCGAGCGCGTGACCATGTGGGCCCATAGCGAGCAGACGGCCGCCGGCATCAATGGCGAGCACCGTAACCCCCGGTATCTGGTGGGATATGAGCTGCCCGGCAACGTCGTCGCCACGACGGACCTGGCGCAGGCGCTCAACGGCGCCGACGTCATTATCTTTGCCGTGCCCTCCACGCACCTACGCAGCGTATGCCATCAGGCGGCACCCTGTATCGCCGCCGACACCCCGGTGCTCTGCCTCACCAAGGGTATTGAGCCCGAGTCCGGCCTGCTCATGAGCGAGGTCATTGCCAGCGAGATCGGCAACGATGCGCGCGTGGCGGCACTCTCGGGCCCCAACCATGCCGAGGAGATCTGCCGCGGCGGACTTTCTGCCGCCGTCATCGCCAGCAAAGATCCGCAGGTAGGGGAGACCTTTAAGGACCTGCTCCTATCCACGGCCTTCCGCATCTACCTGTCGCAGGACATGACCGGCGTCGAGGTTTGCGGCGCCATGAAGAATGTCATCGCCATCGTGTGCGGCATTTCCGCCGGCTCCGGCGCGGGCGATAACACGCTCGCCCTCATCATGACGCGCGGTCTGGCCGAGATCAGCCGCTTGGTGCACGCCCGTGGTGGCCAGGCCATGACCTGCATGGGTCTTGCCGGCATGGGCGACCTCATTGCCACCTGCACCTCGGAGCATTCGCGCAACCGAACCTTTGGCTACGAGTTTGCCCACGGAGTGTCGCTCGACGAATACCAGACGCGCACGCACATGGTGGTCGAGGGCGCCGTTGCGGCCCGCAGTGTCAGCGAGCTCGCCCGTTCACTGGGTGTAGACATTCCGCTCACCTTTGCCGTGGAGCAAACGCTCTACAACGGTGTTACTTTGGATAGGGCGCTCGAGATCCTTACCGACCGCGTCCCCTCCCAAGAGTTCTACGGACTCACCGACTAGCGCAGAAAGGCTACTACCATGGGTTCCATCAAAATCGCTCCGTCCGTCCTCTCGGCCGATATGGCCAACCTCAAGGGCGAGCTCGACAAGATCGCCGGTGCCGACTACGTGCACTTCGACGTCATGGACGGTCACTTTACCGGCAACCTCACCTTTGGCGTTGACATCCTCAAGGCCGTCAAGCGCTCCACCGATGTACCGGTCGACGCGCACCTGATGGTGTCGAACCCCGACGAGACGGTCGATTGGTACGCCGACGCCGGTGCCGACATGATCACCGTGCACTACGAAGCCTCCACGCACCTGCATCGCACGCTCACGCATCTGCAGCAGCGCGGCATCAAGGCCGGCGTGGTGCTCAACCCCGCCACACCCGTCTGCGTGCTCGAGAGCATCATAGACGTTGTCGACATGGTGCTGCTGATGAGCGTGAACCCCGGCTTTGGCGGCCAGAGCTTTATCCCGGGCACTCTGCCTAAGCTGCACGAGCTCAAGGCCATGTGTGAGCGCCACGGCGTGTCGCCCATGATCGAGGTCGACGGCGGCATTTCTTCTAAGAACATCGCCGAGGTCGTCAAGGCCGGCGCCAACGTGCTCGTAGCCGGCTCCGCCGTATTTAAGTCCGAAGATCCCGCCGCCGAGGTTGCGCTGCTGCAGAAGCTGGGCAACGAGGCCGCACAGGAGGCATAAATCCTTATGACCGCAGGTCAAAACCGCATACCCGTGAATCTTGACTATGCCGCCTCGACGCCCATGCGCGCCGAGGCGCTCCTTGCGCAGCGAGAGTACGACGACAGCGAGCTTGCGGGCGTCAACCCCAACTCACTGCACTCGCTTGGCCGCAAGGCCGCCGCACGCCTGGAAGTTGCCCGTCGCGAGATCGCCCGCAGCTTTGGCGCTCGCGTCCGCCCGTCCGAGATCGTCCTGACCAACGGCGGCACCGAGGCCAACCAGCTGGCGCTCCTCGGCCTTGCCGAGGGCGCCCGTCAGCACGACCGCAAGCGCAACCGCGTGATCGTATCTGCCATCGAGCACGATTCGATTCTGGACAACCTGCCGCTGCTGCGCGCCGCCGGCTTTACCGTCGATCTGGTGCAGCCCTGCCGTGCGGGCTACATCGAGCCCGCCGCGCTGAGCGACTTGCTCGGCGACGACGTCGCGCTCGTGAGCATCATGGCCGCCAACAACGAGACCGGCGTGGTGCAGCCCATCCGCGAGCTTGCCGCGGCTGCGCACACCGCAGGCGCCCTGTTCCACACCGATGCCATCCAGGGCTATCTGCATATTCCGCTCGATGTCACCGAGCTGGGCGTCGACGCTATGTCCGTTGCCGCACACAAGATTGGCGGTCCTGTGGCATCCGGCGCGCTCTACCTTAAGAACCGCACGCCGCTGCGCCCCCGCATCTTTGGCGGTGGACAGGAAGCCGGACGTCGCGCCGGTACTCAGGACCTGCGCACGCAGCTCGCCTTTGCCGCTGCCGCCTGCACGCTGACGCCCCATGTGGCCGAGGAGCGCGAGAAGCTACAAGCCCTTTCCGACAAGCTCTACGCCACGCTTACGGCCCATCCGCGCATTCACGCCACCATGGGTGACTACACGCAGGCCGACCGTTTGCCCGGCATGGTATCGATCTACATTGACGGCATGGACTCCGAGGAGCTCATCATCAAGCTCGACGCCGCCGGCTTTGAGGTGTCGGCAGGCTCGGCATGCTCGAGCGGCAGCATGGACCCCAGCCACGTTTTGAGCGCGATGGGCATCGGTCGCGAGCAGGCCCTGGGCGCACTGCGCATCTCCTTCGATGACCGCGTGAATCCGGGCGATCTGGACGATTTTGCCCAGACGCTCCTCTCGATCGTAGGCGCCGCATGATCGTCGCCGAACTCGAGCGCGCCCTGCTTGCACGCTATCCCAAGGCGGACGCCGAACCCTGGGACCACGTAGGCTTATCCGTTGGCGACCCCGATGACGAGATCCGCGGCGTTGCCTGCGCGCTTGACGCTACCAGGGACAACGTGCACCGCGCCTTGGCAGCCGGAGCCAACGTGTTGCTCACGCATCATCCCGTCTACATCAAGGCACCCGAGGCATTTTGCCCGCCCAGCGCGACACGTCCCCAGTGCAGTGCGGCGCTCTACGAGGCGGCCCGCTGCGGGGTGAGCATCATCTCGCTCCACACCAACCTGGACCGTTCGCACGAGGCGCGCGTTCGTCTGAGTGAGTTGCTGGGCGCTGAGCCCATGAGCTCACTGGAGCATGTGGCCGAGCCCGAGGCCTGCGGCCTGGGAGCCCTTACGACACTCGACGAGCCCTGCAGCCTGCGCGACCTTGCCACTCGCGCCGCCACGGCCTTCGGCAGCGACCCACGCGTTTGGGGCGAGGCCGATCACCCGTGCCGCACCGTCGCCATTTTGGGCGGCTCCTTGGGCGACTTTGGAGAGCTCGCCATCGCCTCAGGCGCAGATGTCATCGTGACAGGCGAGGCGGGCTACCATGTGGCGCAAGACCTTGCCTTGCGCGGGCTACCGGTGATCTTGCTCGGCCACGACCGCTCCGAGGAGCCGTTCGTTGATATATTGATGAACTCTGCAGTTGACGCCGGGGTCGACCCCCGTCATGCGATTAAAATACTGAACCCTTGCCAATGGTGGACTGTGACAAAAGGAGAGAACTTATGAGCGCCGGCGCTACGCTACTCAAGCTGCAACAGATCGATTTGGAGCTCGCCCGCAACAAGAGCGAACTTGCCAATATGCCGGAGCTCAAGGAGCTCGCTTCCAAGCGCAAGACCTACGTTAAGCTCAAGTCCGAGATGACCAAGCTCTACGCCCAGCGCAAGGATCTGGACATTGAGCTCGACGACCTCAACACTACCGAGATCCAGACCAATAACGCCATCGAGGCCGCCAAGAAGCGCCACGTTGACGGATCTGACTACCGCGAGGTTCAGGACCTGGAGAACGAGCTCGCCACCCTGGCCAAGCGTCTGGACAAGATCGAGCATACCCGCAAGGACGTTGTCATCGCCCATAAGGAGGCGCTCGACCGCGAGGCTCGCGCGCAGGCCATCATCGCCAAGTTCGAGGAAGGCGTGAAGGCCGACACCAAGGCCGCCCGCGCCAAGGCCGCCGACCTCCAGGCACAGATTGACGCCGCCACCAAGGAGCGCACTGCGCTGGCTGCCACGCTGCCGACCGAAGTGCTCACCGACTACGAGCGCCTGCTCAAGCAGTTCCGCGGCCTGGCCGTCGAGACCATCAAGGGCAACATTCCCACCATCTGCCACACCGCACTGCAGGCATCGTCCATGAGCGACCTCAACCACGACGGTAGCGAGATCGCGCACTGCCCGTATTGCCACCGTCTGCTGGTGCTTCCCAGCAAGGAAGCCTAAATGATGACGGCGGCATCCAACAATTCAATGCAACTTGAGGGAAAAACGATCCTGCTGGGCATTACCGGCGGGATCGCCGCCTATAAGTCGTGCAATATCGTGCGCCTGCTGCAAAAGCGCGGCGCGCGCGTCAAGGTCGTTATGAGCGAGCATGCCACCGAGTTTGTGGGACCACTTACCTTCCGTGCGCTCACCAACGAGCCCGTTGCCGTGGGCCTATTCGACGATCCCTCAGACCCCATCCACCACATTTCGCTAGCGCAGGAGCCCGATCTTGTGATCGTGGCGCCCGCGACGGCAAATATCATCGCCAAGATGGCCAACGGAATCGCCGATGACCTCATCTCCACCACGCTGCTTGCCACGCCGCGACCCATCGTGATCGCACCCGCTATGAACAACGGCATGTGGAAGGCGCCGGCGACGCAGGCCAATATGGCCACATTGCGCGACCGTGGCGTCCATGTGGTGGGACCAGGCAGCGGCTACCTTGCCTGCGGCGACGTTGACACGGGGCGCATGAGCGAGCCCGAGGACATCGTCGAGGCCGTCTGCGAGGTGCTGAACCCCGTCCCGCAAGACCTGGCAGGCAAGCGCATTGTGATAACCGCCGGCCCCACGCACGAGCCGATCGACCCCGTGCGCTTTATCGGCAACCGATCGTCGGGCAAGATGGGCATCGCCCTGGCGGGGGAGGCCGCTCGCCGCGGTGCTGCGGTTACGCTTGTGCTGGGGCCGACATCGCTCGATGTTCCCCGCGGCGTGGAGTGCGTGCGCGTGCAGACCGCCGCAGAGATGCTGCAGGCGGCGCTGGGCGCCTTCCAGACGGCCGATGCGGCCATTTGCGCGGCTGCCGTCGCCGACTACACCCCCGCAGCCCCTGCCGACCATAAACTCAAAAAGGCCAACGAACGATTGGACCACATCGAACTGGTCGAGACGGTCGATATCCTGGCCGAACTTTCGCGCCAAAAGGGAGAGCGATGCGTGATCGGCTTTGCGGCAGAGACTGATAACGTCGTGGAGTACGCGCAGCGAAAGCTCATCCGCAAGGGTTGCGATGCCATTATCGCCAACGATGTCTCGCGTGCCGATTCGGGTTTTGGAACCGATACCAACAAGGCCTGGATCGTGAGCACAGCGGGTACGCAAGAACTTCCCGTACTAACAAAACCCCAGCTCGCAGATACAATTTTGGACTTGCTTCAAAATTTGTAAAAAAGTTCTTGCACAAGTCTAAAGTTTCGGGTTAATATACTCACTGTTGCGAGCGAGAGCAGAGCAACAAATAAAAGCTTCGGGACGTGGCGCAGCTTGGTAGCGCACTTGACTGGGGGTCAAGGGGTCGCTGGTTCGAATCCAGTCGTCCCGACCAGAAGTTTGCAGGTCAGGCACCTAGTGCCTGACCTTTTTTGTTTTAAGCAATTGCTTAATTTTGATTAAGCAACAGGGTGCCAAAAATCTACCTGCGCGATAATCGCTTTGTGCGGTTACTTGCGTGTTTTGCACGCGCTTGAGCCGATTTATTAGCGCGATATGATTCTACATACGCGCAGCAGGTACACGCCGAGAATTGGCGGCATTTATCGCGGCGATTTACGCCAATATAGCGACTGTAACGTACAAGCGTGTCACTGTATTTATTCCAGTAGTTCACTTAATCGGTGGACAAGTGGGCTGTTGCAACGAAACGCCAAGCGGGACGGGCTCTATACGAGGACGCCGCAGGGGTAATGGCAGGGGAGTGCGGCAGGCGCTCTGAGAGCCGCTGTATGACCCCATTTCTCCTCAAACCGATAACTATGCCTCAAGACGAGAATCGTTCGTTTGGTTGCCAAATGAAAAGCCCGCGCAGAATCGCACGGGCTTTTCATTGGTTGCAGATGAGGCTAAAAGCAGAAGGCGGAGAACACGCAGTAGATGTTCGTCGCGCTGTAGTAGTCATAGCTGCCGTTGCTGTGGACACAGCGGAAGGAAGCGGAGTTGCTCGGATGCGCGGAGCGAGTCCAGTGATAGCTGCTCGACGAAGCACTGGAATAGTTCGACGTTGTCACGCCCTTGGATTTGTAGTACTCGTACTGGGCGCCGTCAGACTGGAGGTCACCGTAGACTTCAGTCATCGAGAGCAGGAAGACCTTGTCAGTCGTGGCCGAGGGGGTGCCTGCCTTGCCGCCGCCCAGGTTGTCGGTCATCTTCGTGACGGACTTCACCTTGGACTGGAGTTCGCAAGGCAAAAGCGACCAGAGGTCGCCGGTATTGAGGCGGCCGCGGAGTTCGGACTTCTCCCAGCCGCCGGCGTGCGTGTTCGTGGCGTTTATTCTCTGTAGGGCCAGGGCATTGTTGGTCGCCTCGAACGTAAGCCCCGCCTTGCCTGAGCCATCAGCAAAAATTAAGATAAGACCGTGTATGACCAATATGAACTTGAGCATATTCCGTCCATATTCATACTGGATGATCAAGGAAACATCATCGGCTTATCCGAAGGAGAGGAAGAACCTCTTGCCTTATTAAAGAAATACGCCAAATACAACGGATATAAAGCGGAAGAAGGCGACATCAAGTAACTATCAAAGGCCAGATTAAGGAGCCAGCCATGAAGAAATGCCTGCCCTCCATCGTCTCAGCAGCTCTTTGCCTCTCCCTTGTCATGACACCATTTGTGCCCGTTGCGGCAGCCTATGCCGACGAGGGGTCTCCCGCCGAGAGCAGCGAGATCTACGTCGGAGGCAACTACGACGAAAATTACGATATATCCCTTTTTGAGCGCGGACGCTGCACGGATTCATATTCCAAGGCGTGGTGCGATTCTCACGGATTTGCAAATAACCGCACCGTCCCTCACAAGGTCAAGCTGAACGCGAAGGAGGAGGCTTGCCTGCGCGATCCCTACCTTGCTGGCACCGCTGAAGTTATCGCCGGTCTCGTGACAACCGGTCCTGGCGGCGGCTTGTTTGCAACCGCAATGACATCGTACCGACTTTTCACTTGCATGTTCTGAAAGGCAGTTGCCATGCAGTCGCAAAATCAATCAAGATACTTGACCACAATCGGCTTTGCCCTGCTTGCATTACTCTTTGCTAGCGACCTTTTGCTGAAACCGCCCAAGGAACTCGTTTCGCTTGCCATAGCCTGCATTTCCGCCCTTTACTTTACGGCAACCCTATTCGTCGGACTAAAGGAGAGGAAAAAAGGCGCAGTCGTTGCATCTGCCGTAGGCGTGATCATAGCCATTGCCTCATTCTTTATCTGACACATTGCTGATCTAGGGGCGATATCGTAGGAATACGACCGGGAGAGCCGGGACCAGATTGCCCGGGTTGCCCGGTCGGCTCGCGCGACGGCGCGGCGGTTCCACAGAAAGCTCTCCGGACTTCACGCCGTTTCTGATCGCATTGTAGACAGCCATCTCGTCTTCGCAGTCGGCGAGCACGCGGTGTGCGTCGTCGTTTTGGATGTCCAGTAAATCTCGAAGGTCCTCCATGCACCAGCGTCCGAGATTTGGCCATGCGCGTTGCGCGAGCTGATAAGTGTCGATTGCGATGTTGTAGTTAAAGTCCAGGCCAAAGCCGTCCCAGGCAGAACGGCTTTGTTTCCTTGATTATCAACTTTATCCGGACACTTCCCGGATTCACCCGTGTGTGTACGGATGAATGCGGGGCTCGATAGCCCGGCGGCCTGATCGGCAGACCGCCGGGAATTCTCACTCCTCGAAAAAAGCCGGCACTCGGTTAGTCCTGCGCATCTTGAAATCGCCAGACTCGTGGGAGACGTAGAGAATGCCGTCCATCCCATCTCGTGATGCATACGACAGGTGAACTGAACCGCAATCCGCTCCATCATTGTCGAGAAGATCGAACGAATTCGGGTCGCTCGTTGCGGCCAAACGACCACTCAGACAAGAGCCATCGTCATTACAGATTTGCCATTCCATGTCTTCGCCTGCAAGAATCGCCATAGACGGCCTGGTCGCGCCATCGTTGACATACATCCCGTCTATGCCAAACCCATTTTCAGCGCCATCGATGAACGACTGCTCGGACCTATACCTCGCAAATGATGCACATAGCACCATTGCAAGACAAAGTACAAAGCCAACAATCGCTATCTTTGCATAGCTCTTGCCTATCATGTCATTCACCTCCTTCGTATGTATCGAGGTATTCCTGCTTGAGCGTCTGCGAGGACGACTTGATCTTTTCCACGAGCGTGCCGGCTTCGATGAAGTAGAACGAGTTGGTAAGGTCTGCCAGGTCGTCGAGTAGATGGCTTGAAATGAGCACGCTGCGTCCCCGCGCCACTTCGCTGCGCATCGCGTCGCAGGAGGTTTTCCGTTTTCCCGGATCGAGGCCGTTCAGCGGTTCATCGAGGATGAGGTACGGGCAATCGGTCGCTATCGCCATGGCAAGCTTTACCTGCTGCTTCATTCCTGTCGAGAGTTTACGGGTCGGCTTGTCGAGATATGGGGAGATTCCGAGGGAGTCGCAGAGCGAGTCGATGTCGGCGGCCGATTTCCACGCCTCCCTAACGAAAGCAAGGTGCTCGATGGCCGATAGCGTGGGATAGAGATCCGCGCTGCCCGAAGAGCTCAGGTAGACGAGTTCTGCAAATTCGGCTGATCGACGTTGGCAGATTCCGTCTGCCGCCAGGCTTCCCGAGCGGATGCGGGTGGGAAATTGGCCCGACAGCGCTTCAAGAAGGGTGGTTTTCCCCGAGCCGTTGGGAGCAACGAGGCCCGCCGCCGTTCCCGGGCTCAGGAAAAGCGACCCGATTGAAAGTATCGTCGTGCTTCCGTATCCCACGCTCGCGTCTAGAAGCTCGAGCCCATGGTGCTTTTTCGCGGGTCCAGGCTGTTTGGGGGAACGTGTCGCAACGGCGCCGACCGCAAAAAAGACCGCGACGTATATCAGGGCCACGGCAAGCATCGATGCACCGCTTGAACCGGAGTCAATGAATTCTGTCGGGAAGCATCCTACGTAACCCGTTGCCTCGATAGGCGAGAATACGGCCAGCGGCAGGAGATTGAGCGCGGCGTTATGCTCCAGTGCCGAATCGGACAGTAACGGGAATACCGGGGCCGCGACAAGCAGCGCGGAGGTAAGGGGGCCCGCGAGGACGCGCCTCGTTGCGGTCGATAGGACGGCGGAGCAAACGGATATCAAGGTTCCGCCCGCAAGCAGCGCGAGAAGCAGGGCTGTGAAGACGTTTCCCGCAGTCGTGGTGGTAAGCGCGCCGTCATGGAAGAAGGCGATCGGGTACCCAATTTGCCCGAAGCCGTTTAGGGCCAAGGCGTAAATGCCCCCGGGCGCAAGGCCGGCGAGGAGCATCGCGGTCCCCGCGGCGATTATCGAAAACACGATCTGGATAAGGCGCCGGAATTTGGGCACGGGCGCCTTCGCCGCCAGGGTCGCAGGCCTTGTGGCCCCGAGCAGGAGTATCGACGAGAGAAGGAAGGGAATGAAGGGGAGGAAAGACGGCGCCGTGGCAATGGCGTAAGGCAGGAAGGAAAGGAATGGCAGGTCGTTTGCGGAGGCCGGGATATCCGTGATGCCGGAGCTGCTCAGGGCACGGCAATACGCGAGGTCTGCGTCATTGGTCTCTCGGTCTCCCACGATGGACCCGGATTGGAAGCCTTCGCCCATGAGCGCGTAGTAGCTCTCGGCAGAATCGAGAAAGGCGGCGTCGGTTTGAGCGGCAAGGGCGGCGTTCGCGTATCTTGCAAGCTCCGCGTCAGCTTGCTGCTCTGGCGATAGGTCTGTGCCGTTGGCCTGGGGTGCGCGCGTATTGAATGCGTCGACAAAGCTCTGCATGCCCTGCTTCATAAAGAAGGGCCCGTAGATGGGTGAATTGAACGCAATGGGGACGGAAAAGGCTGCAGCGAGAACGAGCGTACAAATCCATGCGGCCTTGTCTCTTAGGATCAGTTTGAGAAGAAGTCGACAGTACATTTGGAAGCACCTACATTCCTCAAAGAATCGTTAGATTAAAAGTAACAAACCGGATGAAGATACGTGCGACGGGGGCGAGGCGAATGGCTGAGCGGTATCGATACGCGGGTTCAACGGTATTATATTGACCACATAGATTTTTAACTTGCATTTCTAACAGTTAAGGAGACGGGTGCTTTCCAGCACACTCCTTCGATGATGCCTTCCGCTAGTTGCTATGCCGGTTTCAGCCAACAAAGAATGTGCCCGGGCGCTCAGGTTCACCGTTAGCGTTGGCAACATATGAGATGGGCCAGACCCTTGCCGCGCGCCGATTGCGCGAGAGGTGTCGGGCTCCATGTTTATTCCACCTGCTTGTTATCAACCAGCTTCGTTCAACGTTAGACATTCAAGATGTCAGACGTCGAACCTGCGCCAAAGACGCAGCTGGGGCTACTAGTTGCCTACAATCGCTCGCGAAGCTCGCCTGTTCGTGCGTGAATATCTGACAGCTCCGTCAGACATTGTCGGACATTTGATTGTTCGACAAATGCGCACGTGGTCGCGTTCGCAAAGATTACTGAACGGTCGATGGGTGCGTTGAGACCGGAGCAAACGGCGGATGCCAGAAAAATGGCCTCACAGAATCGCACCCATGGTTGATAAAATTGACCGCCTTGGCGCAAATACCCGGGCGGTCAATTCATCCCCTCGTTCGCGATCCTGTTGGGTTTTGGGGCTTTGACATGTTGTTGACGGATGGATCAGCCGTACAGCTTGATCTCCCGGGGTTCCATGTGGTCGTCCCCCAATAAGACGTCCCTGATGTAGCTCTGCGGCAGGAACTCAACGGGCAGCACTGGGTCCTCGACGTAGCCGGGCACGGGGAGTAGGCGTGGCCTTTGGATATAGCGTGGCCGCCTGCCGGCGGTCGGACTGCCACTTCAGTCAAAAGCTCAGGCGCGCGCATTAAAATAATGGATATATCGCTTGATGGGCTTTTGACCAAGCATGATCATCGCAGGTAAATCCGTGTACCAATTTTTGGTACACGGATTTACCTGCGGTTTGTTGAAAGCTCTGACATGCGCTGTCGACTTCATTAAAATCGATTGCCGATCAAGTCTTCCTATATATGCGAGCCCCAAGAAACTGCGCTGTGAACCTGAGTCCTCTATCGATCGGCCCGGTGCACCGGGCCGCTGCCCTCGAGCCGGCAACAGCTTGCCGGTCTCAAAACGTATACTTGATTTAAGTCGGAGTGGAATGTGGGCGCGCAAGGAGATGCGGAATCGATGAGAGCCTCAAAAAAAATTACTGCAGTGTTATCATCTTTCATCCTCTCTATTCTTCCATTTCTGATTCTATGGGCGGCTTGGTCAGTCCTCCCTGATACAATTCCCGCTCATTGGAGTGGGGGTGTGGTTGATCGATGGGGTAATAAGCTTGAATTGCTGGTTGTTCCGCTGTTTTCTCTGATTGGTTCTATTGCAATTTCTGTGTACCTTATTGTTTCCACGCGGCGAAGAGAGTTCGCGGATTTCTCTGTTCGAATGCGACGGGACTTTGTTGCGTGCTATATTTCTAGTCTTCTTTTATCGACAACCTGCTCAGTGATAATTGTCGTTTGGGTTCAGTTGATTCTTACGCAAAACACTGCGGTTGATGGGGGGCTTGGACTATCGATCCTGTATTCCCTTCCCGGGCTATATGTGATCTTGTGCGCTTTGCCGCCTTTTTATGCGAGCGGCGAGAGTAAAAAGGCAGAGCGCCTGATAACAGTTCTTATTGGCGGCGCGGAGATTGTTCTTTGTGGAATAGTGCTTGAAGGTTCGGCTGCCTCTTATGCGATGATTGGACTGATGATTCTGTTCTGTGCGTTTGAGATTGTGTCACAGGTAAGGGATAGCCGGTCCTTATGAGTTGAATTACGCGCGTGCGGATATAAAGGGTGGCATGTTAAATTTGTTGAAAACTCTGACATGCGCTGCCGACTTCATTAAAATCGATTGCCAATCAAGTCTTCCTATATATGCGAGCCCTGAGAAGCTGCGCTGTGAACCTGAGACCGCTATCGATCGGCCCGGTGCACCGGGCCGCTGTCCTCGAGCCGGCATCAGCTTGCCGGTCTCAAAACGCATGCCGTCCGGTACGACCAACAGCCGAGTCTTGCGCCCAGTTCGAGCAGCGCCAGAGCCCCGTGCCGGAACCCACGCAGCCGATGGCAGGGGAATTCAGCCGCGGCCATCGAGGAGCCGACCCAGGGACGGCGCCCCCAGTCCTCAAAAGATTTCCACCGCCCCCTACAGGCCTGGATTGATTTAACAGTTGATTTAATCCGGCTGAACAAGCCGAGCATGGGCCGGTTGACAAAATGTAAGGTAAAAAAGCAGATACGACCGTACGCCGGTGCGGGGTTCGGGTGATGTGATAGAAAGTAATACACGTATTACATCTAACCGGGAGGTGCATCATGGCAACCGCCACCGCAGCCCTGAGAACCCCCGAGGACCTCGCGAACAGGTACGACCGCCTGGCGAAGTCGACGGGCCGCACGAAAACCTTCTACATGACGGAGGCGCTTGCCGCAGAGATAGGCAGGCTCGAATACGAGTACGGCCTCATGAATTATCCGGGAAGCGTTTGGTTGCGAGGTATGCCAGTGTGAGGGCCTGATTCGTCAGGCCCCGCACAGGGGGACCGCGATGGTGGCCACCGCGCCGCCCGAGGGGCTGTTGGCGAGCGAGACGGAGCCCCCGTGGGCGCTCGCGGCCTCGGAGGCGACGTGGAGGCCGAGCCCGTAATGGCGGCCTCCGTCGCGCGAGGAGCGAGAGGAGTCGTCTGTGAAGAGGCGCTCGCAGCCGCGTTCGAGGGCGGCGGGAGAAAAGCCCGGTCCGTCATCGGCGACCTCGATGACGAGGTATCCACCAGCGACGTCGCAGGAGACCACCACGCGCGAGCGCGCGTGCTCGGCGGCGTTGGCCACGAGGTTCGCGGCGGCTCGCGCCAGGGTGGTTCGGTCGAGTGGGGCCTCGGGCGCGCCCGCGACAGCGGGGCCCGTGGCTGCGTCGAGCGTCACGCCTCGCGCCCGGGCGATCTGGGCGGCCTCGGCGAGGACCTGCTCGCAGAGCTCGGCCGGCCGCATGGGGGCCCTCTCCGCCCCGCCGGACCCGCGCGAGGCCTCGATGAGCAGGCGCACGTAGCCGTCGAGCCTTTCGACACTGCCGGCTATGTCGCGCGCGGCGGCCGCGAGGTCGGCGTCTTTCTCGTCTTCCAGCTCCTCCGCCACGAAGTCGGCGTTGGCGCGCAGCACGGTGAGCGGCGTCTTGAGATCGTGGGCGAGCGACGCCACCTGCTCGCGCTGCCCCCGCTCCGCGACCCAGCGGGCCTCGAGCGACTCGGCGAGGGAGGCCCGCATGGCGTCCATCGCGGCGAGGACGTCGTTCACCTCGCGCACGTTGGTGCTGTCGACCGCGAAGTCGAGCTCCCCCGCGCCGACGCGCCCCGCCGCCTCCGCGAGCGGCGCCATCTTGCGCGAGATCACGCGGCTCGCGCGGCGCGCCACGAGCGCGAGCGCGAGCGCGCTTCCCGCCGCGGCGCCGACGAGCATGAGGTTCTGCGGGTTGGGAAGCAGGCCGGCGAGATCGCGCGAGACCCACTGCGGCAGGTACTCGCTGACGAGCGCGCATGCCCCGCCGTCCTTGAGCGGGAACGCGGCGTAGGTGAGGCCCGAGCCCCCGCCCTCGATCTCCACTGTGCCCGGATCAGCGGCGAGTGCCGTACGGGCCATTTCCGTCGCGTCCTCGAGCCGCGTGCCCTCGAGGTCTGTCATCAGCGCGTATCCGTCCTTGTTCAGGATGAGGTAGCGGTACGCCGTCGGCACGTCCTGCTGCCCGCAGACGCCGTCGCGTGCCAGGCCCTCCGCGACCTCGCGCGCATTGGCCGGCCCCCAGCTTGCCTCGTAGACGAAGCCCACATTGATCGCCGCGGAGAGCGCCATGAACGAGGCGAGCCACGCCGTGGCGACCGCCGCGAACGCGTAGGCGAAGTAGCGCGCGATGACGAAGGAGAGCGGCATGCCCCCGCGACCTCGCGCCCCGGTCCTCAGAGCTGCCACTTGTACCCCATCCCCCAGACGGTCGCGATCGGATCGGCGCCGGCCTCGGAGAGTTTCCTCCGGGCGCGGCTGACCTGCATGGATATGGCCGCGTCGTCGGCGTCGCTCTCCCAGCCGAGCACCGCCTCGCGTATCTGCGCGCGGCTCATGACCTGCCCGGGGTGGCGGGCGAGGTACTCGCAGATGGCATACTCGGTGGGCGTGAGCGGCACGGCCTCGCCGCCCACGGCGAGGCCGCGCGCCCCGAGGTCGATCCGCACCTCCCCGAAGGAGAGGGCGTGCGAGCGCGGCCGGCGCTCACGGCGTAGATGGGCCGCGACCTTGGCGCGCAGCTCCGCGGCCCCGAAGGGCTTGCGGACGTAGTCGTCGGCGCCCAGGCCGTAGGCGGCCACGGCATCCTCCTCGGCCACGCGAGCGGTCAGGAAAACGATGGGCCCGTCGAAGTCCGGACGGATCTGCCGCACGAGCTCGAAGCCGTCGAGCCCCGGCATCATGACGTCGCAGAGCACGAGGTCGAAGCGCGAGAGGTCCATCCCCGGGACCGCCGTCGGGTCCGCCGCCCTGACGACCTCATGGCCGTCGCGGCCGAGGACGCGCGCGAGCGCGTCGAGGATCGCCCGTTCATCATCCACTGCCAGTATCCTCGCCATGTTCGACCTCCTGAAACTTCCGTCGGAATTGTACTAGCGCCGCCCTCAGCGGTCCAGCGCCCCGCGCGCAGCGCCGACCCCCAGCCGGCGTCGAGCAGGGCATTCCCGCCCAGGACGAGCGCTGCGGAGAGGAGGACGAGCATGGCGGCGAGCGGCCTCCTACGCATCCGCCCTCCCGTCCTCGAAGCGGCAGAACCAGGCGAGAAGGACGGCGTCGGCTGCCAGGGTGAGCACGAGGCTAGCGAGCGCAGTCGTGAGGAGAGGGCCCGCCGCGCGTGCGGCGTCGATGAAGGCCTCCACCCCGAGCGACCCCAAGCGCGCGGGCCAGGCGAGCGGCACCCAGCTCAGGGGCGTCGCCAAGGCACCGGTGAGCTCGCCAGTCATGAGGCCGTGAGCAAGTCCGCCCACTGAGAAGAACGCGAGGAGCATACCCGCCGCGCCGGCGCCGATGGCGGCGTTGCGGCCGAGGCGCAGGGCCACGCCGAGCCCCAGCGCGTAGAGGGGCAGGCTGCCCAGCACGATGCCCGCCCAGGCGGCCGCAAGCGGAGCGGGCCCGAGCGGCAGGCGCCCGGCGACGGCGAGCACGGCCCCGAACACGCCGAGCGCCACGGCCAGCGCGCCCGCGCCGAGCGCCGCAAGGGCGAGTAGCTTCGCCGCGACGGCGCGCCCGCGCGAGGGGACCGCCGTGAGGTTGGCGAGCGCCCGGCAGCGCGCTCGTCGTCTACGGCGAGCCCGCAAACGATGGCGGACATGAGCGGCATGAGGGCGCCGAGGAACTGGACGTAGGCGTCCGCGCCCAGCGCCGGGTCCCATCGGGCTATGGAGAAGTACTCGCCGCAGGCAAGTCCGGCTGCCAGGCCGCAGACGAGGTGCACCGCCGTGAGCGGGGAGCGCGTCAGGCGCAGGGCCTCGGAGAGCAGGGCCCGCGAGAGAGTCATGCGCGGCGTCGGGTCGGAGAGTCGTGTCATGGCCATCACCTCTCCTCGGAGCGCGCGAACCAGGCCGCGCCCGCCGCCGTGAGCGCGGCGAACGCGAGCGCGCTGACCGCAAGGCCCGCCAGCGTAAGCATGCCGTCCGCCGCGAGCGCCCCGCCGAGCGCCATGTCCGCCGCGAGTGGCTCGCCGCTCGGCAGCACGGGGATGAAGCTCGTGGGGATGACCATGCTCGCCGACGGCGGAAAGAGCTGCGGCAGCGGCACCAACGACCAGGCGAACCCGCCCACGAGCTGCGCGGCGAGCGGGCAGAAGATGCCCGCGAGCATTCCGAGCCGCGCCGTGAGGAAGAGCCCTGCGGGGATCATCCACGCCGCAGTCACCGTGTTGGCGAGCGCGCAGAGGAGCATCGTGAGCGTGCCCGCGGCCGTGAGGCCCTGCGAGGAGAACGCCGATCCCGCGAGGTAGATGCCGAAGACCACGAGGTTCGAGAGCGTGCAGAGCGCGAGGCACCAGAGCGCCTTGGCCCACCAGGCGCGCCCGAGCGGGAAGCCCAGGCCCAGAAGCCCCCGCATCCGCGTGCGAGCGTCCGCCCGCGCGACGCACGCCACCACGAGCGAGAGAGACACAGGCAGGAAGAGCGCGTACCAGTAGTTCCACGCGCTGAAGATCTGCACGCCCCGGTAGGGCATCGCGCCACGCGGCATCGGCAGCGCCATGAGCACGGCCAGGCGAACCGGTGCCGCGTGGCGCGACTTCAGGGCCTCGGCGCGCAGGCCCGCGAGCAGGCCGCCTTTCTCGCCCGTCATGCCGCCACCTCCCCGCGTGCTCGTCGCCCTTCCCGGCAGAAGCTCATGAAGAGTTCCTCGAGGTCCTGCCCGGGCCGAAGCGCATCCTCGTAGGCGAGGCGCCCCCCGCAGATGATGCCGATGGTGTCCGCCATCTGCTGCACCTCGGAGAGGATATGGCTCGAGACGATCACCGTCGTACCCGCCGCCGCGAAGCCGCGGATCTGGTCGCGCAGCTCCTCGATGCCGATGGGGTCGAGGCCGTTGGTGGGCTCGTCGAGCACGAGCAGGCGTGGCCGGGCGATCAGCGCCAGCGCGAGCCCCAGGCGCTGCCGCATGCCCATCGAGAAGCGCCCGGCGCGCTTCTTCCCGGTGTCCGCGAGGTCCACGGCGGCGAGCACCTCATCTATGCGGCTCTCGGGAAGGCCCAGCAGCGTGGTGCGCACGCGCAGGTTCTCGCGCGCGGTGAGGTTGGGGTAGAGCGGCGCCTCCTCGATGAGGCTGCCGATTGCGTAGAGGTCCTCGCGGCGCCAAGCGTGCCCGGCAAAGAGGATCTCCCCGGCCGTCGGCCGCAGCATCCCGCAGATCATCTTAAGCGTTGTCGACTTGCCGGCGCCGTTGGGGCCGAGCAGCCCGTACACCTCGCCCTCGCGGATATGAAGGTTCACGTCGGCCACGGCGTCCTGCGCCTGGTCGCCGCGGCCGAAGCGCTTGGTGAGCCCGCGCGTCTCGAGCATGTAACCCATGGGTTTATCCTTTCTCTTCCGGGCGCGCGGGCCGATTCACCGTGCCCGCGCGTCTTACCTTTCGGGTTCACCATCCATGGTGGGGCGCGTTTCTAACGAAGCCGTAACGGCCGATGGGCTCTTTTGGTGCCAGCCAATCTCGACCCGCACGCATTTGCTTAAAGCAACAACTTTCCCGATCGATGTAATCACCGAATCAAAACGTGTACACCAGCCACCAAAGATGCCGAAAAATGTCGCTTTTGGAGGCTGATGTACACAAATGCAGAATCCAGCGCAGCCCAAAGGCGCCCTCCACATGTCTGGACTCTCTATGCTTACGCTGGATAGACATCGCTAGAACGGGTATAGTATCGAAAGTTTTGTCGTTTACCAGCGGGGGAGTCCTGTGGGCATCAAGAAGAAGATCAAAAAGGAGCTTATCGGCACTTCCGATTACCCGTCGAATAAGATCTTTACGATCTCCAATTTCATCACCTTTACGCGCCTGGTCCTCACGCTCGTCTTCCTGTACTTGTTTGTGACGGACAACAACCGTGTCGTCGCCATTGTCATCTATGCCATCGCGGCTTCCACCGACTGGATGGACGGTCAGATCGCCCGCATGACTAAGACGGTCTCGTGGCTCGGCAAGGTCATGGATCCCATCTGCGACCGTGCGCTGCTGTTCACCGGCGTACTTGGGCTGGTGGTCCGCGGAGAGCTGCCCATCTGGGTCTGCGTGCTCATTATTGGCCGCGACATCTATCTGGGCATCGGCACGCTTATCGTGCGTCATTATCACCGTCGCCCCATCGATGTCGTCTTTCCCGGAAAGATTGCCACTGCACTGCTCATGACCGGCTTCTCGCTCATGCTGCTTGGGTTCCCCGTCGTGGACGGCTGGCATCTGCTGCCTGCCACGTTCACGGCATTCCCGGGCCTCAACGGCAGCTCGGTGCCCCTCGGCATCTTCTTTGTGTATGGCGGCGTGATTTTCTCCATGCTCACCGCCGTCATTTACTCTGTTAAGGGCGGTATGGCCATTAAACAGGCCATCGCGCATCCCGAGGACGAGGACACCGACTTTCTCAACCCCGAAATCGAAGACTGATTCATTGGGGTATGATTACGTACGGTACATTTTTTGCGGCACGTCCGCGTTAGATAGGGGTTGTCATGGACAACAAGGTTAACAATATGCCTCAGAACGATAAGACCGCGGACGCTACCTGCGTTTTCCGTGTTCCTTCGAGCGATGTCACCGTTCCCGACCTTATGGCCAACGTGCGCATCACCGCTCCGGTTCTGTCCATCGTCAAGGGCCCGCAGACCGGAGCTGCCTTTGAGCTCGAGGACGACGTGACCACCATCGGCCGCGATCCCGCGAACGGCATCTTCCTCAACGACATGACTGTCTCGCGCAGCCACGCACGCATTATTCGCGAGGGCCTGGGCGCCCGTATTGAGGATCTGGGCTCGCTCAACGGCACCTGGGTCGACGGCGCCATCGTCAACGGTGCTCCGCTGCACGACGGCTCTTCCGTTCAGATCGGTACGTTCACGCTCATCTACCACGAGAGCACGCCGGAGCGCATCGAAACCGGTGAGTAGGTAATGGCCGAACGCAACTATCTGAGTATCGGCCAAGTCGTCAACCTTCTTCGAGGCGCATACCCCGATCTATCGAACTCAAAAATTAGATTTCTAGAAGATGAGGGGCTCATCACCCCTCATCGTACGCCTAAGGGGTATCGCCAGTACTCCAAGGAAGACGTTGACCGTCTCGAGGTCATACTGCACCTGCAGAAGACCCGCTATATGCCGCTCAACGTCATTAAGCAGCGCTTGGAAAACGCAACGGACCTTTCCACGTTGGCTTACGAGGTTGGTCTTCTGTCCGATGTTCCGCTTAAGACGGAGCCCAAGGAGACCAAGCAAAAGCTGTATCCTATCGAGACGATCCCCGACATGCTCGGTGTTGAGATTTCGTTTATCCGCTCCCTTGCCGAGAACGATCTAATCCGCATCATCAAGAGCCCGCAGAACCGAGAGCTCGTCGATGGCCGAGATTTCCCGATTATCCGTTACTGCTCGGAGCTGTCGCGCTTCCACATTGAGCCGCGTAACCTGCGTCAGTACGTATCGTCGGCAAACCGCGAGTCTTCGATGTTTGAGCAGGTTCTCGTGAGCATGCTCGGCATGGATACTTCCGATGACGAGCGCGACGCCAAGCTCGAGCGTGCTTTTAAGAAGCTGCACGACCTCACCGAGGGTGTGCACACCGCGCTACTTAAGAACCGTGTCTTTGAGTCGCTCAACGCCGTGGTCGAGGACGCTGACATCGATGCCCTCGATGAGGAGATCGCGCGTTCTGAATCCACCAAGGCTAAAAGCGATGGGGCAAGCGTCCCCGCGGTTGCCGCGCACGACGAGTCGCTCGTGCAGCCGTCCAAGGTCGTCGTCCCCTCGCATAGCTCGTCTGCTAACACGGACAAATAACCGCCGTTCACCCGGCAATCCATGAAAGGTCACGCCATGTACGACTTCGAATCTCATATCGTCGATATCCCCGACTATCCCGAGCCCGGAGTCGTCTTTAAGGACATCACGCCGCTCTTTGGCAATCCCGAGGCCCTGAAGGCCATGGTGGATGCCTTGGCCGAGCATTTTGCCGACATGGGCATTACCAAGGTCGTCGGCCCCGAGGCTCGTGGCTTTATGGTCGGTGTGCCCGTGGCCGTCGCCCTGGGTGCCGGCTTTGTTCCCGCACGTAAGCCGGGCAAACTGCCGCGCAAGACGGTAAGCGAGAGCTACGAGCTCGAGTATGGAACGGATTCTATCGAGATCCACGCCGATGCCATCAGCTCTAAAGATACCGTGTTGATTCTGGACGACTTGGTCGCGACGGGCGGAACCGTCGAGGCAACAGGTAAACTGGTGCGAGATATGGGCGCAAAGCTTGTGGGCTACGGTTGTATCCTCGAGCTTGCGTTTCTCAACCCGCGCAAGAAGCTCACGCCTTCTAACGAGGACGTTGAGCTCTTTAGCCTGGTAACGGTGGACTAGCCGCTACCCTTAGATACCGGAAAGGAAGCTACATGCGCACAGCAAATACGCACAAAAACATGGCACGCTGCGCTGCTACGGCAACCCTCGCTTGTGTTTTGGGCCTGGGCCTCGTGGCTCCGGCCTACGCCGATACCGCATCCGACCTTGCCGCTGCTCGAACTAAACTCGAGCAGATTGGCACCCAAACCCAGCAAATTCATGAAGAACTCTCCGCACAGACGCAGGAGCTTGATCAGACTGCAGGCGAGATCACGCAAAAGCAGCAAGAGATTGCCGAAGGTCAGGCAAAGCTTTCGAGCTATGTTGCCGGTGAGTACAAGACCGGCGGCCTGAGTCTCCTTCAGGTCCTGACGGGCGTCGACGATCTGGGCGACATGCTCAACCGTCTGTTCTACTACGGTAAGGTGTCCGACAAGCAGGCCCAGACCATTCAGGAGGTCAAGGACCTTAAGCAGCAGCTCACCGATAAGCAGACCGAGCAGGAGAAGAACGTCGCCGCGACGCAGAAGAAGGTCGACGAGCTCAATGCCCAGCAGGCTGAGGCCCAGAGTGTCGTGAACTCCCTGGATTCTCAGCTGCAGGCCGAGCTTGCTGCCGAGGCCGAGGCCAACGCCGCGCTGCAGGCCGGTATCAACGCCAGCACTGCCGAAAAGGCCACGGTGAGCAACGATACCGCCGGTACGACTGAAAACACCAACAATGGTGGCGGTACGACCAACAACGGCGGCGGCAACACGCCCGCGCCTACGCCCGCTCCTGCTCCCACGCCGCAGCCCGTGACGCCCGCTCCGACTCCGACGCCTTCCGCACCGAGCCAGTCCGTTGACGGCGGTTCCGTTGTTTCGCGCGCCTACAGCAAGCTCGGATACGCTTACTCTTGGGGCGGCATTGGTCCGAACAGCTTTGACTGCTCCGGTTTTGTAAGCTATTGCCTCACGGGCCGCTACTGCCGTCTGGGCACCACCGGCACTTTCATGGGTTGGACCCGCGTGTCCGATCCCCAGCCTGGTGATGTCGTGGTTAACTCTTACCACACCGGCATCTATATCGGTAATGGTCAGATGATTCATGCTTCCGACTACAAAACGGGCGTCATCATCAGCTCCGTCGCAGCCGGTATGAACAACAACTACATCTTCGTACGCTACTAATTTTATTACTGCAGCGAACGAACGTGGGCCTCGCGATCTTGAATCACGAGGCCCATTCTTTTTGCCCCAACCGTTTGCCATAAGATCAGTACGGCTATCTAGTATTCAAAACTAGATAGCCGTCCAATCAATCAAAAAGATGGCTATAATTGTTGGGGAACAATTAGAAAGGACCCTCAATGAGCTGGGCACTTATCTCCGATTCGAGCTGCAATCTTCGCGATTGGCAACCAACCGCACCTCATACCACCTTTGCATTTGCACCCCTTAAGATCCGAGTGGGGGAGCGTGAATTTGTTGATAACCTCTCGCTCGATGTTCACGAGCTCAATTGCGCCGTGCAGGCGGAGTCGAGCGCTTCTTCGAGCGCCTGTCCAAGCGTAGGGGAGTGGGCTGAACTTTTTAAGCTTGCCGACAAGACGATCTGCATGCCCATCTCGGAGGGCGTATCGGGAAGCTACAATGCCGCGGCCACCGCACGTGACATGGTGCTTGCCGAGGAGCCCAACCGCCAGATTCATTTGGTTAACTCACGAGCCGCGGGTGGCAAAATGGATCTGATCTTCTTGCTGTTCGACCGCTATCTTGCGAGCAACCCGGACGTTTCCTTTGAAGACGCCTGCGCTTACTTCGATAGTCTCGAGCAAAACAGCAAGATCCTCTTTAGTTTATGCAATTACGAAAACCTTGCGAAGGCCGGACGTATCCCCAAGGCGGCCGGAGTTATTGCCAACAAGCTCAATATCCGCATTTTGGGCACGGCGAGCGAAGCGGGCAAAATTGAACTCGTTGGGCACACGCGCGGCGAAAAGAAGATGCTCACCAAGATTGTCGACACCATGGAGGCCGAGGGCTTTACTGGCGGCGAAGTCGTTATCGACCACGTCGAGAATGAGACGGGCGCCCAGGCACTAGCCAGCCGCATTGTGGAGCATTGGCCCGGCTCTAAGACCATCATCATGCCCTGCAACGGGCTAGATTCTTACTATGCCGAGATGCACGGCCTCATCATCGGCTACGGCATGGGCGTGGCTTCGGGCCGATAATATCCAACTAGACAAACGTACGGGCGGGATAAGGAGCCTTGGCTCTTTATCCCGCCCGGTCTTATACCTCGGTTAGCTATTAAACCCATTGAACTTTAGGTAGCTCATCAGGTACGCCTTCGATACAAAAGACGAAACCGCACTGCGTACGAGCAGCGATTCGCGCGTAACCTGGTGTGCGGTATCGGGCACGGGAGTCTGCTCGACGGAAAACGCCGCACGAATCGATGCCTCAAGTTGATCGACTACATAATCGAAGGCCGTCGGAGCATCGTAGCTCAAGCGCTGAATATTAAAGAGCGCCTGAACCGCAGCGATGGGCAGCACCTGCTTAAAGATGCAAATGGCGATGAGACGCGCAATCTGCTCACGGCCATACTGCTTTTTAACCGGAGCAGGAATGAGGCCGACCTTCACGTAGTTATTGATCATCGAAGGCGTGATAACGGGCTGCTCAACGCAAATCGAAAGCGGCTCCATCCACAGCGCAACATATTCAATAACCTGATCGCGATAGAGCGTTACGTTGGGCAACTGGTCATAGCGTGGCAGGCTCAACGCGTTAAGTTTACCCACCATATCGGACTGAATAAATGCATCCGGCAGCACCGTCGGCTGAATATCCTCCGGCTTAATGCTGACCGATGTATCGGACATCGGGATAACATGTTTAACGTGGTTCATAAGGGTCCTCCGTTCGTTTACTATATTGTATTCTAGGTTATCTAGTTTTGCATACCACATAGCCGCTAAGTAAAAGTGGTTGGACAGCACATTGTTGCACCGTCCAACCACTATGTTTAAAGATAGCAACCTTACATAAGATATATTATCGTACTTATCCACGGAGAAATGCGTATGCGCTGGTTGCCGCTATGGCTCCATCAGAAACGGCGGTCACAACTTGGCGTAAACGCTTGGAACGGATGTCGCCAGCGGCAAATAGACCTGGCGTGCGGGTCGCCATGGATTCATCAGTCAGAATGCCGCCATCAGGCGCCAAATCAACTAGATGCTCAACAAGCTCGGTATGGGGTTGCGTTCCGGTAAAGACAAAGATGCCAAACGAGCCGGGCTCAAATGACTCGGTATGAGTCTCGCCGGATGCATTGTCCTTAAAGGTAATCGTCGTTGGCATGACTTCGCCGGAGAGCTCCACAATACTAGTTTGGTACCTAACTGAAATATTATCTTTTGCAAGAACTTTTTGAACCACACCATCGGGGGCACGGAACTGATCGCGGCGCAAAACGACGGTCACGCTGCTGGCAATTTCTGACAAGAACAGAGCTTCCTCACAGGCAGCATTGCCGCCGCCGATGACAAAGACCTGCTTGCCGCGGAAGAACATGCCGTCACATGTTGCGCAATATGAAACGCCACGACCGCGATACGTATCCTCGCCAACGAAACCAGCAGATCGCGGCGTGGCACCCATGCAAGCGATAACGCTCGAAGCCAGCGTATCGCCCATATCATGATGCACCGTAAACAGCGCTGTATCGGCATCGTAATCGATACCCGTAACCATGCTCCATGCAACCTGTGCTCCCAGGCCCTCTGCATGTTGCTGAAAACGCTCGCCGAGTTCGGCGCCACTCAAGAGCGGAATGCCCGGATAGTTCTCGACCTCATTGGTTGTGGCGATCTGCCCTCCCGACATGCCCTGTTCAATCACGGTCGTCGTTAGGTTGGAGCGCGCAGCGTAAATGGCGGCAGCATAGCCCGCGGGGCCGCCACCGATAATAGCAACATCGATCGGCTGATGGGTAGTCATGAAGAGACCTCCTGTCGAAAGATTGGCGTTCTTTGCGCTCATACCCAAATTTAGGCAAACGTGACACTCATGCACTACAATGATTCTTTGCAAAACAAAGATTAAGGGGAGTTATCGATGGATCAAACGCAGACGAGCGACGACGCTCCCCTGCTCACGCACAGCACTCCCCAATCGGAGCAAACCACGCTCTTGGCGAAGCAAAAACCTCTCGTGACCATCGTGCACGCCTCCGTCGGCTCGGGCCACAAAGCCGCTGCAAATGCGATTGCGCAGGCATTCGACCTCATCCGCGGCACCAATGGCATCCCCGAGGATGTTGAGATTGAAGTGCTCGATATCCTTGATTTTGGACGTATTAAATTCGACGGCAATAAGACCGCGGCTTCTTTTACGGGAGCCACGCGCCCCATTTACGACCTGACCTGGCGATATACGCTTACGGGGCATCTTCTCTGGGGTGGCGGCACGGCATGGTCGCGTATTATGTTCCCCGCCTTCAACGAATATGTCCGCAGCCGCAGGCCCATAGCCGTGGTTGCAACACACATTACGGCAGCCAATGTTGCTGTGGGCGCCCGCGTCATCACGGGTATCGATTACCCGGTCATCTGCGTACCAACAGACTATGAAGTCGAAGGCTTTTGGCCCCACAAGGACACCGACCTGTTCTGCGTAGCCAACGAATTTATGGCCGAGACACTTCGCCCCCGTAAGGTTCCCGAGACCAAAATCCGCATTACAGGCATCCCCATTCGCGCCGGGTTTGATACGGACTACAATCGCGAGGAAGAACTTGAGAAGTTCAATCTCCCCGCTGACAAGACCGTTGTGTTGGTGATGGCCGGTGCCAGTTTGCCTCAACCGTACGTTCGCTTTCGCGCGGAGATGGACCGCACACTCCCCTTCCTGCGCAGCTTCGAGGACATGCACTTTGTCTTTTTGCCGGGCAAGGACGAGGAATACGCCACCCGCCTCAAGACACTCTTCGATGCCATGAAGCTCGAAAATGTCACGGTGCTGGACTATGTCGACGACATGGCGGCCCTCATGCACGGCTGCGACCTGGCAATTCTCAAATCGGGCGGACTCACGGTCACCGAGTGCCTATGCGCACATCTGCCGATGATCCTGCTGGGCAAATCATACGGCCAGGAAAAGGCCAACACCACGATGCTCACCGGCATGGGAGCCAGCATGCACGTCACCACGGCACGAGAACTCATCGTGACGTTGCGTCATCTCCACGATCATCCTGAGTCGCTCAAGGCACTGCTCATCAACGGCGAAGTACTACGCCGCCCCCACGCAGCCGAAGACATAGCCATCGCAACCATGGAGCTCGTAGGCAAACCCCAAAAGCGCAAACGAGCCTTCTGCCGCTTCTACTGGGGCGGCAAGCCAGCGCATATCCGCTAGGCGATAGTCCGCTGCTCGGCGGGAGCCGCCCATATATCATTCCATGCTCAAACATTCTCGCTGCGCAGGGCGCACTAATCCCGCCCGTTCGGGGCTCACCCATATCATTCCATGCTCAAACATTCTCGCTTCGCTGCGCTCGCTGCGAAACTGCGCGTGGAACGATATGGGTGAGCCCCGAACGGGAGGCTTCTTGCTTGTAACAATATTATTCTTACTGGTCAGTTGATACGACAAAGGAACAGTTCCTTTGTCGTATCAACTAACTGTTATTAGATTATTTGTTTCTACCTTCGCAGGCTCTAACTGGGGCGAACCCGGCGTAGCCGCTAGCAAGTAAACGTAGCTCACCCGTGGGAGACCCCTATATATCGTTCCACGCGCAGTTTCGCAGCGCAGCGAGAATGTTTGAGCATGGAATGATATATAGGGGGCCTCCCACGGGTGAGCGGACATTACAATACGCCGCTAGAACCGAAACCGCCGGCTCCTCGGTCGGTTTTGTCTAGTTCTTCTACTTCTATGAGATTGACCGTGGGGACTTCTTGGATAACGAGTTGGGCTATGCGGTCGCCTTTGTTGATTTTGATGTCGTTGGTGGGATCCAGGTTGATGAGGATAACCTTGAGTTCTCCTCGGTAGTGGGCGTCGATGAGGCCCGGCGTGTTGACTATAGACAGGCCCTGCTTGATGGCCAAGCCGCTGCGGGGCTGGACGAAGCCGGCGTAGCCATCGGGCAGGGCGATGGCCAGCCCAGTAGAGACCAGACGGCGTTCGAAGGGCTTCAGGACGCAGTCCTCGTTGGAGCGCAGATCCAAGCCGGCATCGGTGGGATGGGCGTATTTGGGAAGCTCGACGGTGGGGTCGAGACGCTTTATGTTGACGGTAATGTTGGACATGGAATCACCTTAGCTTGTCGAGCTCTAGCAGAAACTCATCGACGTCTTTGAAATCGCGGTAGACCGAGGCAAAACGGATGTAGGCCACCTTGTCGATCTTGGCCAAGCGCTTGAGCACCATGTCACCCAACTCATGGGACGTGACGGCCGTCAGCGTGCGAGAGCGCAGCTCGACCTCGATGTCGTCGATAATCTCATTGAGCTTCTTAGTGTCGATATCGCGCTTGATGGTGGCGCGCATCAAGCCGACGAGCAGCTTATTGCGATCGAACCGCTGCTTGGTTCCGTCTGACTTAATGACCTCGATTGGGTCTTCGCATCGCTCAAACGTTGTAAAGCGATAGTTACACGAGCAACATTCGCGACGGCGCTTAATGGTGTTATTTGACTCCTGCATACGAGAATCAACGACGCGGGTATGTGCCTTGCCGCATTTGGGACAGCGCATGGTACCTCCTCTTAAACGATAACAAGGGTACCATGCGCAGCGCGATAATGATTACGAACGAGCAGGAACCTTAAGATGCGCACCGGCGGCGAGCGAACCATGCTCCAGATGATTGACGTTACGGATCATGTCGGAAGTCTCTTGCGTGGAAAGGCCTTTGATAGGATATTCCTCGGCAAGCGACCAAAGAGAATCACCAGGCTGAACGCGAATAGTCTCGTAGGTAACGTTGGAAACGGACTCGGCATACGCGGCGTGACGAGCGCTAAAGACCGACGTAGCGAGGACAACGAAGAGCGTAAGCGCAACGGCAACGGCGACAATCGTCGGAACCTTCAGGGCAACGCGGGCCGGCGCAACTACAGCCTGCTGATTGCGAGCAGACTTTACGGTCAAAGGCTGAAAGCCGGAGCGGCCACCCTGAACAACCGTAAAAGTGGGTTCTGCAGGCGTCTCGAGTTTAAGGGCAAGGTTTCCCTGGACCATATTCGTTGCGTTCATCATGTTCTCCTCTCGCGTGTTTTGCTGAGAACAGTTTTATCAAGCCGCGCGGACAAAAATGTCTAGCGCGAGAACGAATGTTCGGTTATTATTATCTTCGAACAGTTGTTCCTGTCAAGCAAAATTCGAACATTTGTTTGACATGGGTAGAGAGGATGCCCTGATGGCTCGCAAAATTACCAAGCGTCAGCAGCAAATTTACGACTTCATCAAGGAATATCAGCAGGAGAAAGGTTATCCGCCCAGCGTGCGCGAGATGGCTTCTGCCGTGGGCCTTTCCTCCCCCAGCACCGTGCACGCCCATCTATCTGCCCTGGAGGCGCGCGGGCTACTCAAGCGCGATGCCACCAAACCGCGCGCCCTGGAACTCTTTAACGAGGACGGTTCCTCTGTCTCAATTTCTAAATCTGACGAGCCCACCGCACCTCGCGGAACGGTCTCGCTACCGCTCGTTGGTCGCGTCGCGGCTGGGATTCCCATTCTGGCCGAGCAGAATATAGAAGACACTTTTACTATCCCGACCGAAATCGCCACTGATCAGGGTTCCTTTATCCTTGAGGTGCATGGGAGCTCAATGATCAATGTCGGCATCTTCAATGGCGATTACATCATCGTCCGTGAACAAAAGAGTGCCATGAACGGCGAAATTGTCGTGGCCATGATTGATGGTTCAGCGACCGTCAAGACATTCTACAAGGAGCAGGGACGCGTACGCCTGCAGCCTGAGAATGACACCATGGAGCCTATCTATGCAACGAATCCCGTTATCTTGGGCAAAGTCGTCGGCTTGATGCGCCGGTTCTTGTAATGCAAAAACGCATCACCATCTTTGATACCGTCCGCGGGTTTACGATGATTTCAATGGCAGGTTTTCACGCTTGCTACGATCTCGCCTACCTGTACGACTGGGATATGCCCCAGTTTACCCAGACCGTCTTTCAAGACATCTGGCGCGCCAGCATCAGCTGGGTATTTTTGTTTATCGCGGGTTGGATGTGCACGCTCTCACGCAACAATGCCAAACGAGCGGCCAAGTACGCTGCCGCAGCTTTGGTCGTCTGGATCGCAACAACGCTCGTATCGGTCGACGATTCAGTGAACTTTGGCATCATTTATTGCATGGCGGCGTGTACCGCTGTGACAACCGTAGCACGACCGATGCTTAAGAAAGTGCCCAGCACGTGGGGCATTGCGATATGCCTCGCTCTCTTCGCGGCGACATGGGGCATCCCGAAATCGACCTATTCATTCCCCTATTTGGCGTGGCTAGGATTTCCCGGCCCCCGGTTTGTTTCAGGCGACTATTATCCAATCATCCCGTTCATATTCATGTATCTCACAGGATACTTTGCTGCGCGCACCGCTCAAAGATGCGAACATCCCGCCCCAAGCTGGGCCTACGCCAACCCCCTGCCGGCGCTCGCCAGCCTTGGACGTCATGCACTCCCCTTTTATCTGCTACATCAGCCCATCATACTGGGCATTTTGGAGCTCGCCTACTCGGTGCGATAACGCTCGAGCCGCGGTGCAATACGAGCCGGCAGTTTCGCCACAATACGAACGCCATCCTCAAGATATTCCTCGTGCAAAAGGGTCCCCTGCTCATGCACGACTGTGATGAGTGCACCTTCACGATATGGAATGTCGGCGGAAAGCAGCACATCGGTGGCGGCCGCCTCGCGAGCAATGCGATCGACGAGATCGTCGAGCCCCTCGCCCGTTTGGGCCGAGAACAGAACAGCTTCCGGATAACGACGACGGAAACTCAATCGATCGACGCTATCGAGAAGATCGATTTTATTGAACACCGTAAGCGTTAAACGCTCTCCGGCACCGATCTCATCAAGCACGCGGTCGACAGCCTCAAGCTGTCGCTCATAGTCCTCATCAGACGCATCCACGACTTTGAGAATTAAATCGGCACCCAACACCTCAGACAACGTCGATTTAAAGGCATCGACCAGACCATGCGGCAGCTTTTGAATAAAGCCGACGGTATCGGTAATCGTCATGCCGCGACCGCCAGGCAGGCGATATGAACGCGTCGTCGGGTCGAGCGTAGCAAACAGCTTGTCCTGCGAAAGTACCGTAGAGCCGGTCAGACGATTGAGCAACGTCGATTTACCGGCATTGGTATAACCGGCTAACGCGACGCGAAACGCCGGTGACTCAATACGACTCTTGGATTGAACATCACGACGCTGTTCAACCTGCTTGATCTCACGTCGAAGCGCAGCGATCTTATTACGAATGAGGCGACGGTCGACCTCGAGCTGACTTTCGCCCTGACCAAAGCGTGAGCCGATGCCGCCGCGCGTCTGTTCCTTGGCGAGATGGCTCCACATGCCGCGCAGACGAGGCAACAGATATTGAAGCTGCGCCAGCTGTACCTGTAGGCGTCCCTCACGCGTCTGAGCATGCAGGCCAAAGATATCCAAGATCAGTGCAGTACGATCGATAATCTTTACCGGCTCGCCCACGGCTTTCTCCAAATAGGATTGCTGCGAGGGCGTCAGGTCGTCGTCAAAAATAACGACATCGGCATCCATGCGATGTACCAGGCCGCACAGCTCTTCAACCTTACCGGAACCGATAAACGATTTAGGATACGGCTTTACCAAACGCTGCGATAAGCGTGCCACGCACTGGGCACCAGCCGTGTGGGCAAGGCGCTCCAGCTCATCAAGTGAGCGATCGAGCGGCCATGCATTGTCGCGCCATTCAACACCAACCAAAATGGCACGCTCGGGCTCGGGTGCCGTGGGAACAAGAGGAAAACGGGCCATTAGGCAGCCTCAATACGATGCAGGATATCCTCAACGACCTCATCGATCGTACATTCATCCATATCAAACCACACGATACGGTCATCGCGCTTAAACCACGAAAGCTGACGCTTGGCATAACGACGCGAACGCATCTTGATGAGTTCGCGAGCCTCATCCATGCTCATCACACCATTGAAAGCATCGATGATCTCTTTATAGCCAATTGCCTGCATCGACGTCAGGGCATCTCCCAGCCCCTGGCCCATAAGACCGCGGACCTCATCGACAAGGCCCTGCTCAAACATCAGATCGACACGCAGGTTAATGCGCTCGTAGAGCACCTCGCGATTACGCGTCAGACCAAACCACAGAGCGTGATAATGCTCGCGCGGAACACTAAACTGCGACTTTTGCTGCGCATAGGAGACGCCATCATCGTGCATTTCGAGCGCGCGAATCACGCGACGCACGTTATGGGGATGAATAACAGCAGCCGATTCTGGATCACGCTCGGCAAGCAGGGCATGCAGTTCTTCCTCACCAATACGCTCGGCAAGCTCCTGATAGCCCGCACGGCGATCGTCCTCAAGTTCACCCGAGGGAAAGTCCATCTCATCAAGGGCAGCCTTGAGATACAGCCCCGTACCTCCGCAAAAAACAGGCAGGCAACCCGAACCAAGGAGACGTTCAACATGCGCGCGAGCGTCAGCCTGATAAAGCGCAGCAGAATATGCCACACCCGGCTCTACAATGTCGACGAGACGCAGTGGCGCCGTACACTCATTGGGCGCCATCTTTGCGGTACCGATGTCCATGCCGCGATAGATTTGCATCGCATCGCACGACAGCACTTCGGACGAAAGACGAGCTGCCAAACGGTCGGCAACATCACTCTTACCAACCGCCGTCGGACCGACGATCGCAACGGCGGAAAGACCTGTCCCGGGAGAAACCATTAGCGCGGCTCGCCCACAACGGAGCCGGATAAATACCAGGTCTTGGCAACGTCAACGTCAACATCAACGATCTTGCCAACAAGCTGATCGATGCTGTAACCCTCGGGGATAGGCGCATGCACGGTCTGATTCTTGGGACTCTTGCCCAGCAGGACCGCGTCGTTCTTTTTACTCGTTCCCTCAATGAGCGCCGGCACCACAGTATGAAGCTCACCCTGGTTATACTCGTGTGCCGTGGTCTCGATAACCTTAACCAGGCGGTTGAAACGCTCGAGAATAACCTCATGCGGCGTAGGGTCGTCAATCTCTGCAGCCGGGGTACCGGCGCGCTTGGAATAGATGAAGGTATAGGCCTGAGCATAGCGGACCGTCTCGGCAAGTGAGAGCGTCTGCTCAAAGTCTTCTTCAGTCTCGCCCGGGAAGCCAACGATAATGTCGGTCGAGAGCGCGATATCGGGCATGCGATTGCGAATGCGATCGACCAGGCCCAGATAGTCCTCGCGTGTATAACGGCGATTCATCTCTTTGAGGATGCGCGTGGAGCCCGACTGAACGGCCAAGTGAAGCTGCGGCATGACGGCGGGCGTCTCGGCCATAGCGTCGATGGTCTCGGGCAGCAGATCCTTAGGATGAGAAGAGGTAAAGAAGATGCGCTCGACGCCCGTATCGCCCACCGCGCGCAGCAAATCGGCAAAACGCGGCTTGCCAAACAGATCGCGACCATATGAGTTAACGTTTTGGCCCAACAGCGTGATCTCGCGCACACCCTGGCGCACCAGACCGGTCACCTCGTCGACAATCTCCTCGAAGGGGCGGCTCTTTTCGCGACCGCGCACGTACGGCACGATGCAATAGGTACAGAAATTATTGCAGCCCGTCATGATGGGCACCCAGGCGTGATACTGGGTCTCACGATGCCACGGCATGCTCATGGCATCCGTATCCTCATGCTCATTGGTGCGGATATGACGCTTACCGTCCAGGAACGCCTCGGCAATGAGCTCGGCCACATGCGCGATGGAATGCGTACCAAAGATGACATTGACGTTATCGACGTTGGTGAGCAGGCCCTCACCATCACGCTGCGCGATACAGCCACCCACGGCAACCACGCGCTTGCCCGAAGGCGAAGGCGGCAGGCTTTTGCAGGAATTGCACTGACCGTACAGGCGAGTATCGGCGGCCTCGCGTACGCAGCATGTCATGAAGACAACAATATCGGCATGCTCGGGATCGAGCGCCATGAGGCAACCATACGAATCGAGCAGACCGCTCACGCGCTCAGAGTCGTGCTGATTCATCTGGCAGCCAAAGGTGCGGATAAAGTAGGTTTTACCGGCAAGAATATCGCGTACGGAACGCTGGTCCATGTGCATAAGTCCTAACGATGGGGAGAGGGGGGGCGAATCGAGGCAAGCAGAAGCTATGCCACAGGCTTAACATCATCCATGACGACGTTATCCATAGCAGCTCGATTGATCTGGTGAACGTAAATAGAAAGACGGATGGCCGTGCGCGACTCCCCGTTAATAAGGATGTCGGAGAACACGGGCGCGCAGGAAATATCAAATCCGGTTGGAATCAAAAAACCGCGCGCAATAGCCACGGCCTTTATGGCCTGGTTGACCGCACCGGCGCCGACACACTGGATGTTGACGGGTACACCATCCTTGACCATGCCGGCGATGGCGCCGGCAACGGACGCGGGCGATGATTTGCTTGATACCTTCAGGCAATCCATGAAGAAACTCCTGCGTTTAAAAGTACGTTTTAACTGCAATAACTTTATCGTACCGAGTGGACTCGGTAAAGGCACTATTCCTCTTTGGCAAGATCGAAGGTCACGGTGATTCGATCACGCGAAACGCGAATCTTTGGGTCGCCGCAAAGGTTGAGATAGTACCGGGCGGCAAGGTCATTAAAGTCGCGCTCCACAGCACGCGAAAACTGTGCCATGTCATCCTTGGCAATACGTAGCCCGCGACGATCTTTCGCAAGATCGACAGGAGCCGGCGCATGCGAGGAAGAATCACGCTCGCGCAGCAAACGCGCGGTCACACCGCGAACGGGCTTAATCTGCCCTGCCAAAATGCGATGTGCCGTGCGCTCGGACATCTCAAGACCCAAACCCGAACAGATGCGGATAAAGTCCTCGGCATCAGAGGCAAGGCCTAAACGATCGACAACCGGAAGCTCGCTCTCGTCATCAATAAACAGGAGACGCGACGTATCGAGCCGGCTTGACGCCTGAGCATAAAGGGTCGCGGCAATCTCAGACGGAGAACCAAGATAGACATCGCAACCACGCAACTCCTCGAGCGCAAACTCACAGGCAGCGCGAATAATATTATGCGGACCGCGAGCACAGACATAACGTCCGTCCTCGTCCTTGACGGCCTGGGGCCAGCTGGACTGATCGGCGCGCTCACTGAGGCGGTCGGCCGCAACGCTCACCTTAAAGGCTGAACCAAGATCGACACCGGACGTGACCACACGGGCCTCGTCGGTGTTCTGCTTGATCGAAAACAATGCCATGCCACGACCGTGAACGCCCCAACGGTCCATCTTCATGCTCTCGAGCTTGGAGGTAACGCGAGCATCGAAGATTTGCTCTTGCATATCCTGCGGAACACCCGAGCCGTTATCCAGAAAGACAAGCGTGCGGACGCCATCTTCCTTGGTCGTGGCGAGAAAGATCTTGTCGGCGCCGGCATCGCGAGCATTACGGAGCATTTCGATGACGATATCCTCGACATGCTGAATGTCGTGCTTTGCCTGGCGCCGCTCGGCCTCCGAAACGCGGAGGCGGACATACCCCTCGCCAAGGTTCTCCTCGACGCGAAGGTTGCCCTCCCCCGACATCGACGCGATAAATGAGATGAGCTCGTTCGCGTCGCTCATGTTATTTAGCGATATCGACAGCGCGGCTCTCGCGAATCACGACGACGCGCACCTGACCGGGATACTCCATCTCTTCCTCGATCTGATGGGCGATATCGTGAGCCAGAACCGTGGACTGGGCATCGGAGATCTTGTCCGGCTGAACCATGACGTGGACCTCGCGACCAGCCTGCATGGCATAGGTACGCTCGACGCCGTCATGGGAGTTGGCGATCTCCTCGAGCTTCTCAAGACGCTTGATGTAGTTCTCGGCAGACTCGCGACGGGCACCGGGGCGAGAGGCAGAGACAGCATCGGCGGCCTGTACCAGGACATCGAGCACCGTGTTGGGGTCGACGTCGGCATGGTGAGCCTCGATAGCGTGGACGATAACGGGCTTCTCGCCATAACGGCGGGCAAGCTCGGCGCCGATGACGGCATGCGGGCCCTCGACGTCATGGTCGATTGCCTTGCCCAGGTCGTGCAGCAGGCCGGCGCGCTTGGCGGTAACAACGTCCAGGCCAAGCTCGGAAGCCATTACGCCGCACAGGTCAGAGACCTCGAGGGAGTGCTGAAGCACGTTCTGACCAAACGAGGTACGGTAGCGCAGGGCACCAAGGGTCTTGACGATCTCGGGGTGCAGGTCGTGAATGCCGGTATCGAATGCAGCTTGCTCGCCAGCCTCGCGCACGCGCTGCTGAACCAGGTCGGCAGCCTTGTGATACATCTCCTCGATGCGGGCGGGGTGAATGCGGCCGTCGGCGATGAGGTTCTCCAGAGCAACACGGGCGGTCTCACGACGGACCGGGTCGAAGCTCGAAAGAACGACGGTCTCGGGCGTGTCGTCGATCACGAGGTTGACGCCGGAAACCTGCTCGAAGGTCCGGATGTTGCGACCCTCGCGACCGATGATACGGCCCTTGAGGTCATCAGAGGGAATGTGCACGGAGGTAACGGTGACCTCGGCAGTGTGGTCGGCAGCGCAGCGCTGAATCGCCAGGGACAGAATCTCCTGGGCGGTCTTGTGGCACTCGGCGCGAACCTGCTGCTCGGACTCGCGAATAATCGTGGCGGCCTCGTGGGTGACCTCGCCGCGAACCTTATCGAGGAGCTCCTTGTGGGCATCCTCGCGGGTAAGGTCGGCGATACGCTCGAGCTCGGAGGTCTGCTTTGCGCAGAGCTCCTCGAGCTCACGGGAGCGCTTCTCGACCTGACCGGCCTGACTGGACAGCTGATGCTCGCGCTTGTCGAGAGCGTCGTTGCGGCGATCGAGGGATTCCTCGCGCTGCATCACGCGGTTCTCGAGCGTACGAATCTCGCTCTTGCGCTGCTTGTCCTCGGCCTCGGCGGCCTGCTTGTTCTTGATGATCTCCTCTTTAGCCTCGAGCAGAGCCTCTTTTTTGAGGGTCTCGGCCTGACGCTTTGCATCACCGATCAGGGACTCAGCCTGTGCGTGTGCCGACTGGATCTTTTCGTCGGCCTCGTGAAGACTACCCTGCTTGGCGGTGCGCATGTAGGCAATGGCGGCGATGGCACCCAAAACGATGCCAACGAGCGCTGCAATGATAGGCATGCTCACTCCTTTTTATGGATTCGTTACACAACAAAGCGAACCGTCCTTATGAACGGCTCGCGACATTTGAGTAATATGGGCGCAGCTTATGCGGGTCGGATACAGATAAACATATAAACAAACTCATCACAGATGAGCACATATCACAAAGCAAATGACAGTGTTTATCGTACGTTGAACCACAACAACTGTCAAATAAATGGCCCCAGTACGGCGGCTAAAACGCGGTGAGCGGCGGGGCCACAAAACGCATACGCCTAAAGCGCACATTCCTCGCATTCGGCATCGAGACGTGCCTTAACGGCATCGGCGGCGATGTGATACGAGAAGCCCTTGCCCATCAAAAACCGAACCAGTTTTTCGAATCCGCGCGTCTCTGGAACACGCCGCTTGGCGAGCAGGGCTGACGCACGCGCCAAATCGTCTTCGACGGCAAAATAATCCTCGGGATAACCGGGAATGTCATCGAGCACGACATGACGTCGCTTGAGCTCGGTCTCGATTTTGCGCTGTCCCCAACCGCGCCGCTTGCGTTCCTCGATAAAGTACGAGCAAAAGCGGTTCTCGTCTAAAAAGCGATACTCGGTGGCGCGCTCGACGGCGAAATCGATCGCGGGCTGGTGAAAGCCGTAGCGAGCCAGCTTGTCACGGACCTCACCCGTCGCATGGTCGCGGCGCGATAACATCTCAGTCACCATGGTAAGTGCACATTTACGCTCGATGAGCTGCACCGCCTCACGAAAGTTATCCCAATCACAGGGAAGATCGGGGCGGTTTTTGACATACAGGCGCGCGACCCGCACGGGAATCCAAATAGACCGCTCAAAACCGCCCTCAAGCTCACAATCGATATGTGCGCAAGGCTTTTTGGACGCATACCCGCTCGAGAACGAGGAGGCCGCCTTCTTATCGGGAAAGACGGCCGTGGCCTCGGTCACCGTATACGACATGAGCGTAACCGCTACTCGTCGTCATCATCGAGCATGGCGGAACCATCGATGGCGTAAAGCTCGTCAAACTCCTCAGGCGCAGGCTGATCGGTCAGCTCTACCTCGGACGGAGCATCGTCATCAAACTCAAGCCCGCAGGCAAGACGGACCTTATGCTCAATCTCGTCGGCGCAATCGGGGTGTTCGCGCAGGAACGCCTTGGCGGCCTCGCGACCGTTGCCGAGCTTGTCCTCGCCATAGGCAAACCAGGAGCCCATCTTCTTGCAGATGCCGCACTCGACAGCCATGTCCAGAATCGAGCCCTCCTTAGAGATGCCCGTACCGTACATAATGTCGAACTCAGCAGAACGGAACGGAGCTGCCACCTTGTTCTTAACGACCTTAGCGCGCACGCGGTTACCGATAACCTCGTCCTTAAGCTTAATGCTATCGATACGGCGAATGTCGATACGCACCGAAGAGAAGAATTTAAGGGCGCGGCCGCCCGTCGTGGTCTCGGGGTTGCCGAACATGACGCCGATCTTCTCACGCAGCTGGTTAATGAAGATGCACGTCGTGTTGGACTTAGACAGCGAGCCGGCGAGCTTGCGGAGCGCTTGGCTCATCAGGCGAGCCTGAAGACCGACCGTAGTGTCGCCGATTTCTCCCTCGATCTCGGCACGCGGGGTCAGCGCGGCGACGGAGTCGACAACGATGGCATCGATGGCGCCGGAACGCACGAGCATGTCAACAATCTCGAGCGCCTGCTCGCCCGTATCGGGCTGAGAAATGAGCACCTCGTCGATATCCACGCCGATACGCGCGGCATAAGTGGGATCGAGCGCATGCTCGGCATCGATAAATGCCACAACGCCACCCATTGCCTGGGCCTCGGCCAGGATCTCGAGCGAAAGCGTCGTCTTACCGGAGGACTCAGGACCGTAGATCTCGACGATACGGCCACGCGGCACGCCGCCGATACCCAACGCGGCATCGAGTGCCAGAGCGCCCGTAGGGATGGCCTCGACCTCGAGCTCGGGGCCACCGTCGCCGTACCTCATGATGGAACCCTGGCCGAATTTCTTCTCGATCTCGGCCTTGGTGGTGGCGATCATCTCATCGCGCTCTTTACCCGTCGTGCGAGCATGAACGGTACGTACGGGACCTGAATTCTTGGCCATGAATAGCCCTCCTCTTAACAACCTGCATCGATAATAAACGAACGGCTGTTCGTGGTCAACCGTTCAGATAAATCATATGCAGCCGACCTTTCCAAAACCCAACCAAAAGCCGACCAAACACTGACCAAATGCTTGACCATAAAGGGCCAAATAAGAACAAGGCAGGCAAAAATACACCTATGAACAGCACAAACGCTAAATTCTTCTGAGGTCCCCATCTCCACAATTAAGGGGCCCGGAGGCCCCTTAAAACACGTCTATTCCATAGAATCGAGCACGCAGACAATGCGACCCAATGCCTCCGTGACCGCATGGGCACGAACACACGAACGGTCGCCCTCATAGTGGCAGCGCACAGAGTCCACGACCGGCACTCCCCCATCGGCGGAACGATGTGCCCAACCAATATAGAAAGTGCCAGCAGGATCGTCCTCAGTACCACCGCCGGGGCCGGCATAACCCGTTGCGCTCACTGCAATATCGCTCTGGTACAGCTCCAGCGAACCCGACGCCATCTCGCGCGCAGTTTGATGCGACACCGCGGTGTAGCGGTCGAGCGTCTCCTGCTCAACACCCAGCACGCGATGCTTAATCTCATCGCAGTAGGTCACCGCACCGCCACGCAGCACCGCCGAGGCGCCCGGGATATCCGCAATCGTCGAGGCGATCATACCCGCCGTCAGCGACTCAGCCGTCGAAACCGTCACACCCCGAGCGCTCGCGCGCTCGACGATATCGCGCGCCAGCTCCTCGTTATGTGCGAAAATCTGCTCAAAAGAGTCCGTCATACCCACCAGGACCTAGACCGAAAAGACGATCTTGCGGCAGTTCCAGAAGTACTGGGCGCCCGAGATAACGGTCAAGACAACGGCAACGGCATACAGGAAGCGCGACACCGAGTAGATGCCGAGCGTCAGCGCCACCGGGCCAAGGTGCAAGCCGGCCATAGCAAAAACGCACAGGTAACCGCAGATGGAGACCATCGTGGTCGCCGTCTTGTACTTGCCGAGCTTATCGGCCGCAACGACCACACCGGCCGCACTCGCGACCATGCGAAGGGCGCTCACCAGAAGCTCACGGAACAGGATAATGAACACGGACCACACGGTCACCGCGCCAAAATCCAAGAACAGCAGCAGGGCCGAAAACACGAGCAGCTTATCGGCGATGGGGTCCAAGAATTTACCGAAGTCGGTGATCTCGTTGCGCGAACGCGCCAGATAACCGTCGACCTTATCGGTGCACGACAGGATCACATACAGAATGAAGGCAGCGGCGGCGAGCGGGCCGTCGAAGGTGCTCCAATCCGTACCGGCAACACTCGTGTGAGAAAGCGCCGACACGATCATGAACACCGGGATAAAAACGATGCGAACGCACGTCACGATGTTGGCGGGCGTCCAAACACTCGTCAGTTCCTTATTGCTCTCGTTTGCCACGATGCTCTCCTACTCCACAACATGGCCGATAAGCTCATAGCAGAAGCTATCGGTAAACTCGGCCGTCAGAATATCGCCCACAGATGCCTCGCTGGCATCCAAGTGCACCGCGCCATCGGAATCGGGCGCCTGGAACCAGGCATGGCCGATCAGCTCGGCGCCGTCCTCGGTTTCTTCGATACCGTCGACGATCACCTGGGCGCGCTCGCCCACATGTGCGGCGGTGGCGGCAAAACCGAGCGACTCGGCCAGGTCCATGGCCTCCTGGGCGCGCTCGAGCTTGACCTCTTCGTCGACCTGACCCTCCATCTTAGCGGCCAGGCTGCCCTCCTCCTGCGAGTAGGCAAAGACGCTCGTGTAGTCAAAGCCGACGGTGTCCATAAAGTCGATAAGATCACGAAACTCGTCGTCGGTCTCGGTCGGGAAGCCGACCATGGCCGTGGAGCGAATCACGATACCGGGGATGCGCTCGCGAAGGTCGCGGAACAGGTCCTCGAGCTCCTGGCGCGAACCGGAGCGACGCATGGCCTTGAGGATGCGCGCGTCGCAGTGCTGCACGGGGATATCGATATAGGGCAGCACCTCGGGCGTATCACGAATGGTCTCAATGAGCTCGTCAGTCATGCCCTCGGGCTGCAAGTAGAGCACACGGACCCAGACGTTCTGCGGGCGCACGGCCTCGGCGACGGCACGCAGCAGCTGCGCCAGATTGCGCGGCGAGCCCTCGGCGACGTCCTCGTCGGCAAAGTCGGTGCCCCAAATTCCCGTGTCCTGGCCGATCAGCACGATCTCGCGCACACCGCCGGCAACCAGGTCGCGCACCTCGGAGATAATACTCTCGGCATTGCGTGAATGATAGCGACCGCGAATATAGGGAATCATGCAGAAGCTGCAGAAGCGGTTGCAGCCATCGGAAATCTTGACGTAGGCGACAGCGCCCTCGACAGTGCGCTTGACCTGCGGAATATAGGCTGCGATCTCACGCTCGACACCCAGCACGCGATCGATGACCGCTACGATGCCGTCCTCCTCGTCGGCCTTCACAAAGGCAGCGACCTCGGGCAGCTCGTCAGGCAGGTCGTCGCCATAGCGCGACGGCACACAGCCGCACATGACGATGGGGCAAGAACGAACGCCGTCCTGAACCTCGTTGGCGAGCTCGAGCGTGGTCTCGATGCTCTCGGACGTTGCGGAGGCGAGGAACGAGCATGTATTGACGATGGCGATATCGGCATCCTGCGGGTCGAATGCCTCTTCGTAGCCTGCGGCGGTCAAAAGAGAACGCATGCGGTCGGTGTCAACCTCGTTCTTAGCGCAGCCGAGGGTGATGTAGAGCACGGAGCCCAACGGTGTATCCATGTTGGAGAGCGGTCCTTTCGAATGATATTAGCGGTAGTTGGTGAACTGCAGCGGCTGGCCGTAGTCCTGGTCGCGCAGAAACTGGATCACGGTCTGCAACGCGTCCTTCGAAGCAGAGGAAACACGCAGCTTGTCGGCTTCTATGGTCACCTTGACCTTGAGCTTTTGGTCCTTGATGTCCTTGTTGATCTTCTTGGCGGTCGCCTGGTCGATACCCTCGACGATATGGCCGAGCACGCGCACGGTGCCGCCCGATGCCGCCTGCGGAGCATCCCACGAGACAGCCTTGAGGTCGATGCCGCGCTTGATGAGCTTGGAGCTCAGCACGTCGACAATCTGCTTGGAGACAAAGTCGGCCGGGGCGTTGATCGTAAAGAGCTTGTCGCCCTTGGAAAGCTCGATCGTGGCGCCGGAATCCTTAAGGTCATAGCGCTGAGAAATCTCGCGCGTGGTCTGCTGAAAGGCGTTGTCGACCTCTTGCATGTTGACCTCGGACACGACGTCGAAGCTGGAATCTTTAGCCATGATGTTTCCTTTCGCGTACGAGTGGCTTAGTAGCTATCGTACGAATAGTCGGTAGAATCGGTGGGCGTCTGACCGTCAGTTGCGGTATCGGCGCCATCCGTGGACTGGGCATCGGTACCGTCGGTGGTATCGGTACCATCGGTGGTGTCGGTACCATCAGAACTTTCACCATTCTCGGAATCAGTCGTCTCCTTCTTGGGAACGGTGATCGTCACGCGCGCCACGCCGGAGGTCTTGGTATCGTAACGGACCTTTTCACCGTTCTTGGTAACGGTGACATCGGAAGGCTTGGACGTGGTGATCTCGATCGAGGACTCGGGCGTGTACTCCTGCTCAAAGGGACCAGTCGCCTGGGCGCCATAGACCGACTTGCCGTCGACCTTGACCTCAATCCACGCGGTCTTTCCCTTGGCAACGGAGACCTTGACCTTCGTTACCTCGTTCTCTTCCTTTTTAGCCGTCGTCTTGGTAGCGTCCGAATCAGTCGACTCACCCGTCGCTTCATCGGTGTCTTCGTCCTCGTCGACCGTTTCGGTCTTCTTAGAAGACTTCTTGGTCGTCGTCTTGGTAGCAGTGGGCGTCTCGGGCGTGGTCTCGGTCGCCGAAGATGCGCAGCCGCGCAGAAGCACCACGATGAGCACGATCAACAGCAGCGCAACGGCACCGATGCCGGCGTAGACGACACGCGGATCGAGCCCGTTGTTTTGAGGAGTAAGGGATCCGCCGCGTCCACGACTGGAACTGCTGCGGCCGCCTCCCTGAGGCATACGACCACGATTGCTATCGGAACGGCCGCGATAGCCACCCTGGCCCTGAACGCTGCGCTGACCCGAGCGGGGCGCAAGTTCACCGCGGCCTTGATAGCCACGCTGGCCCGAACGCGGAGCCGAAGAGCGCTGGCCATACGGCTGTGATTGAGAGCGAAGACGCGGCGTCACCTGCGTGATATCGGCATCCGCATAGCCACCGCGAGAGCGTCCCGTAGAGGCACCACGGTAACCGCGATCGGAATAGCCACCGTCGCCGTAGCCGGCACGAGGGTCACGCGCCACGCCGCGGGCAGCGGGGAGTGCGCGGTCCTCGGGCATCGGCGTACTGCGGAACCGGTCACGCTGTGAGCGAATCTCCTCGCCTGAACCCGTCTCGGTAATATAACCGGCCTGCTGAGGACGCTGTCCATAGCGGGTCGAACGACCGCCCTGAACCATCAGGAAGCGCCCGTTGTCGACCGAGGAACGCGAATTGACGTAGCCCGCGGCGTCCTGAAAACGACCGCCCTGCTGCGACGTCTCGCGCTCATATGCCATCAGGTCGTCAAAGTAGGCATTGACGACCTCGCGCGGATTGAGGCCCAAAAAGCGAGCATAGCTCGAAATCATGCCCTGCGCATAGCCGCGCGGCGGCATCGAAGCAAAGTTACCGGTCTCGAAAAACTCGATGATCTGCGGCCTGATTTTGATGGTATTGGCGACCTGCTGAATGGAAAGGCCCATCCGGCGACGCTGCTCGAGCAGCATGTCACCAAAGCGTGCAGCCATCAGAATCCTCCAAACTCACGATCTTCACGTGCCATCTCGGCGTCGACAGATTCCAGCGCGGCAAGCCCCTCCTCGTCCAACAGGACCTCACGCGGCTTGGAACCGTCAGGCGGTCCGACGACACCCTTTTCTTCCAGCATGTCCATAATACGCCCGGCACGCGCATAGCCAACCTTCAGACGACGTTGCAGGCCAGATGTGGAGCCAAGCTGCGATTCCACCACAATATGGGCGGCTTCCCAAATGAGCGGATCATCGTCTTGCGGCTCGGCGACTCCGGTGCGGACAATGCCGCCGCCACCCGCCATGGACATGGAAGCGGGCGCCACGGCAGACAGGATCTCCTCGTGGTAGTCGGGCTCGCTCTGCGACTTAACGAACTCGACAATCTCGTTGATTTCGTCGTCCGAGACAAAGCAGCCCTGGATACGGCGAGGCTTGCCCCAATCGACCTTGGAGAACAGCATGTCGCCCAAACCGGTGAGCTTTTCAGCACCCATCTGGTCGATAATGACGCGCGAGTCGATGCCCGTGGCGACGTTAAAGGCGATGCGGTTGGTGATGTTGGCCTTGATAAGGCCCGTCACCACGTTGGAGCTGGGGCGCTGCGTGGCCACGATAAGATGAATACCGGCGGCACGACCCAGCTGTGCAATACGTACGATCGAGGCCTCGACATCCTTACCGGCGACCATCATCAGGTCCGAGAGCTCGTCGATGATAATGACCAGATAGGGCATCTTTTGCGGCGGGTTATCGTAATGCTCAAACTCGCCGGCGGCCTGCTTTTCGTTGTAGGTCGAGATCTTACGCACGTTAAGGCGCTCGAAGACCTTCAGGCGACGCTCCATCTCGGACACGGCCCATTGCAGAGCGCTCGCGGCCTGCTTGGGCTCGGTAACGACCGGCACATAGAGATGCGGCAGGCCGTTATAGCCCGCGAGCTCGACGCGCTTGGGGTCGACCATGATCAGGCGAACGTCCTCGGGAAGCGCGCGCATGAGCAGGGTCGTGATGATGGAGTTGATCATCACCGACTTACCAGAACCCGTGGTACCGGCGATCAGCAGGTGGGGCATCTTGGCAAGGTCGGCGACGACCGGCGTGCCCTCGGCATCGCGACCGATGGCCAGCTCGAGCGGACCGCCCTTCACATAGGGAAGTACGTCGCCCAGGTTGACGTTCTGGCGCTTACGATTGGGGATCTCGATACCCACAAGCGAGGTACCGGGGATCGGGGCAAAGATGCGCACCGACTGAGCAGCGAGCGAAAGCGCGATATCGTCCTCGAGGCTCGAAATCTTGCTCACGCGCTCGCCCTCGCCAGGTTGCAGCTTAAAGGTCGTCACCGTGGGGCCGGCGATCCAGCCGACCACGCGGGCACTGCGGCCAAACTCAAGCAACGTGGACTGAAGCGACTCGGCAGTCTGCTCAAGTTCCTTGTCAGAAGACGCGGAGGATGCCGACTGCGGGTTGGCGCGCAGGATCTCGAGCGGCGGAAGCTTAAGGCCATCCTCTTCTTCGCCCTCTTTATCTGCGGCGCCGCCGTCCGCTCCCTCATCGCTAGCCGCAGCCGATTTGACAGCACTCGAGGCAGGCGCATCGGCAACCTTGGGATGCTTCAAGAAGTCGGGAATCTGAGGTGCAGCCGAGACAGGATTCACGGCAAACGGCGGCTCGGACTCGTCAATCTTATCGGGATCGTCTTCCATCGAAAGCTGGCCGGTTACCTGGTCGTGCTTTGCATGGCGGCGCGGCAGCAAAGCTGTCTTTGCGGTCTCAATCGGAGCCTCGTCATCCTCGTCATCGCCCTCGGTGAGCTCAATCTCACTATCGGACCAAGACGGGTCGGGCTCGCTTGTATTGAGCTTAGGCGCAGCCTTGCCCTTCTTGGCATGGCGGCGCGGCAGCAGCGTCGTCTTAGCGCGCTCAGCCTCAACCGACTCGGACACGTCGACAAACGGATTCTCGTCCTCGTCGTCATCGTCCAAAACCGGGTCCACATCGTTGCCCATAACCGTGGTCACGGCAGCATCGGAGCCCTTTTGACGAAGAATGCTCAGGTGCGGACGGGCAACGCCGGGCACCGACAGGGCTTCGTCGTCACCCCACGGGCTCGCGTTAACATCGGCACGACGGCGCTCGGCAAAATCGGCCGCGCAGTCGCGAGCAGAGCGCAGCACGCCACCCACCGAAAAGCCGATGATGACCAGGCCCACGACGGCCAGACCCAACAGGACCACCATCGCGATAGGCTTACCCAGGGCATTCTGCAGCGCACTCGCAATAAACGCACCGATGTAGCCACCCGAGGCGGACAGATTTTGCGGCGTGAACATAAGGTCACACGAGTCGCTCGTACCCGGCACCATCAGCGAAAGAATGGAGACAACGGCGATAAAGACCACGGCTCCGCCCGCGACCGAGCGAATGTTGAGCGGCGAGTCCTCGCCTAAAAAGAGCGTGGCGGCAAACAGCAAAATGACGATCGGCAGCACGTAGGCGCCCAGACCAAAGCCCAGGTGGTAGAAACCGGCAACCGCAGCCGTAACGGGTGCTGTTGCCGGAGAAATCACGGCAATGAAGGACGCAATCGCCAAAACGGCGATGACCACGCCGGCAATATCGCGGTTGGCCGAGGGCTCGACCAGGGGCTCAAAATCGTCGAAGTCGGCCTCGTGGCCCTTATTGGCACGAAGATAGGAACCGGCACCCTTAGCAGATGCCGGTTGGTTATTGGCCTTATTGCCTTTGGCGTTTTGTGCAGATCCGCGCGCCAAACTAAACCTCCATGACGACCGGGATGATCATCGGACGAGTGCGCGTACGACTCCAGATAAAGTTAGAGAGCGAGTCGCGCACGGCCTTGCGAATGGCATCGGAACCGCTGCTCGTAAAGCTGAACTTGCCCTTCTCAATCGTCTTCATAATAGACGCGGAGGCATCCTCGGAGAACTGGTCGTCGATGGCAAACGAGACGCCGCGGCCCGAGAACTCGATGGCCTCGATCTTCTTGTGCTTGAGCGAGACGATGGCGACGGCCGTGACCATACCGTCATTGGCGAGCTTCTGACGATCGCGCAAGACGATGGGGTCGGTATCGCCAATACGCAGGCCGTCGACGTAGACGACGCCGGACTCGACGGGCGTACCGCGCTTGACGATACCGCCGCGCATCTCGAGCGTGTCGCCGTTATCGAGGATAAAGATATGATCGTCCTTGATGCCCATCTTGCGGGCCAGCTGGGCATGGGCGCGCAGATGCACGGCCTCACCGTGAACCGGCATAAAGTACGTGGGCTTGGCCATGGCCATCAGGAGCTTAAGCTCCTCCTGGCTGCCGTGGCCCGAGACGTGGACAAGAGCGCGGTTCTTATCCCACACGTCGCAACCGAGCTTGGCCAGGCTGTTGACGACCTGCTGGACGGCCTTCTCGTTGCCAGGAACGGGAGTTGCCGAGAGGATGACGGTATCACCCTCGTGGATGGAGAGCGTCTTGTGCTCTCCGTTGGCCATGCGGGACAGGGCCGACAGCGGCTCGCCCTGCGAACCGGTGCACATGACGACGATCTTGTCGTCGGGCAGGTTATCGATATCGAAGGCATCGATGATATCGGCATCGTCGATGTTGAGGTAGCCCAGCTCGCGCGCGACGCGAGTGTTGGTGAGCATGGAGCGACCGGTCACAACGACCTTACGGCCGCACTTGCGGGCGGCATCGCAGATCTGCTGCAAACGATGGATATGGCTCGAGAACGACGCGACGAACACGCGACCCGGGGCGTTCTTGATGGCATGCAGCAGGTTGGGACCAACCTCGGCCTCGGACTTGGTAAAGCCGGGAACCGTGGCGTTGGTGGAGTCGGACAGCAGCAGGTCGATGCCCTGCTTGGCAAAGCGGCTGATAGCGGCATAGTCGGGCGTGACACCGTCGATGGGCGTCTGGTCGAGCTTAAAGTCGCCGGTGTGCATAACGGTGCCCTGGTTGGTGCGGATGAACACGCCCAGAGCGCCGGGGATGGAGTGCGTCATCGAGAAGAAGTCGAGAGAGATGCCGCCGAGGTTGACATGACTACCGCCCTTGACCTCGCGGAACTTAGGTGCGCGGATGCGGAACTCGGAAAGCTTGCCCTCGATAAAGCCAAGCGTCAGCTTGCTCGAGAAGATGGGCACCTTATTATTGAGGTCCTGCAGCAGATACGGAAGCGAACCGGTGTGGTCCTCGTGGCCGTGGGTGACGATGATGCCGCGGAGCTTCTCCTCGTTCTCCAGGACATAGGTGTAGTCGGGAAGCACCAGATCGATACCAGGCTGGGAGTCATCCGGGAACATGAGACCGGCGTCGACGAGCACCATGTCGTCGCCACACTCGAAGACCGTCATGTTCTTGCCGATGCCGTCAAGACCGCCGAGCGGAATGATCTTCAAGGGAGATGATTTTTTAGCTGCCATAGGTTAGTGTGGTTTCCTTTCTTCGAAACGGGTCTGGAACAACCGACGGGGCGCTTCTGGCAAACCGACCGCCGGGAACGTACAAACATGCATCATAGAGTCGACGCAGTAACCACAGTATGATACCCATTTGCCCACCAACAGACCACCCATGCATCAAAGCCCCATCTGAACTGGTCCATCCCGCCGGTTTCCCGTGGGGCGGGCACTGATGAAGTTTCCTGCTCTACAGTCCTGCTCACGACTGAGGCCACATTAAGTGGCCTCCTGTTCGTGCGGAACTCGCGATAAACTTCATCAGTGCCCGCCCAACGGGAAACCTGCCAATAAGGGATAGGTTTGTTTTAGTAGGTTTTATCTGCGGGAATGCCGAGGCTATGATCCAATTGCCTCGTTGTAGGCATTCAGCTGGCCTTGCCAGAGCTTGCGATCGCTGTCGGTAATCTCTCGAATGATATGAGCTGGATTGCCGCCGATGATGACGTGGCTTGGAACGTCTTTAACAACAACTGAACCTGAGGCTATGACCACATCGTCTCCGATTGATACGCCCGGATTGATAATCACCCCGCCGCCCATCCAGACGTTGTTGCCGATTACGACAGGCTTAGCATACTCGAGGTCTAGATTGCGCACATCGGCGTCAATTGGATGCCCAGCAGTAAATATACTCACATGGGGTCCTAGAAAGACGTTGTCGCCAAAGGTCACGTAATTTTCGTCCAGAATCGTCAAACCGGTATTCGCATAGAAATGGTTACCAAACGAAACCCTGTCGCCGTGATCAAAATAAACGGGAGCCGTTAAGACCATATCGTCCGGAGCAACGCGAAAACACTTCTTTAGTTCCTCAAAGGCGCTCGAATCAGCCCAATACTCCGACTCATTAAACAACTTCTGAGCCGCATGCACCCTACTAAACGAATGGTCGTTAACCCGATAGGGGCTATAGAGCTCCCCGGCAATCATGCGGTCCCATTCAACCTTATTTGTCATGCCAACCCCCTAGGCTAAGCGTTAGATGCGAAAAAGTATATCAACTAAGAACAGAAGACCAGCAAGCTACCAACAGCGTTAACCAGCCCTTTTGCTTGCGCCCGGGAGGGACTCATATGAAGTTTATCGCGAGTTCCGCACGCAAAGGAAAGCACTTAATATGCTCTCCGTGCGAGCAGGACTGTAGAGCAGGAAACTTTACCTGCGGCCCCGCCGGGAATAGCAAAAGGGCGACCCCCTTAGGAGTCGCCCTTGTTGAGCTGCTTATGTACGGCTGTTACTCGGCGTCGTGGTGACGGCGAGGCTTTCGGCCTCCGTTGTCGCCGGGACGGCGCGGACGGTCGCTGCGCTCAGAGCGCTCACGACGCGGACGCTCACGGCGCTGGAAGTGCTCGCCGTCGCCCTCGGAGGCACCCTCGGCACGAGCAGGGGCCTCGGGCTTATCCAGACGATCGAGCGAGATCTTGCCGCGATCGTCGACCTCGATGACGACGACCTTGACCTCGTCGCCCACGTTGAGAACGTCCTCGACCTTCTCCACGCGACCCTTGGCAACGCGGGAGATGTGCAGCAGGCCGTCCTTGCCGGGCAGCAGGTTGACGAAGGCGCCGAAGGGCTGGATGGAGACCACGCGACCGGTGTACTCCTCGCCCGGCTCGGGAACCTTGATGATGAGCTTGATGCGCTCAACGGCCTGGTCGACGGACTCGCCGGTGCCGCCGACAAAGACTGTGCCGTCCTCCTGGATGTCAACCGAAGCGCCGGTCTCGTCCTGGATGCCGCGGATGACCTTGCCGCCGGAACCGATGACGTCACGGATCTTGTCGGTCGGAACCTGGATGGAGACGATGCGCGGGGCGGTGCTGCGCGTGGTGTGACGCGGCTCGGGGATCACATCGAGCATCTTCTGCAGGATGAAGGCGCGACCCTCCTTGGCCTGCTGCAGGGCGCGGGCCAGGATGTCGAAGGTAAGGCCGGTGGCCTTGTTATCCATCTGCAAGGCGGTGATGCCCTCGGTGGTGCCGGTGACCTTAAAGTCCATGTCGCCCAGGAAGTCCTCGAGACCCTGGATGTCGGACAGGACCACGGTCTTGCCCTCCTCCTGAATCAGGCCCATGGCGATACCGGAGACCGGGCGCTTAATGGGCACGCCGCCGTCCATAAGGGCGAGCGTGGAGCCGCAGGTCGAAGCCATCGAAGAGGAGCCGTTGGACTCCATGACCTCGGAGACGACGCGGATGGCGTAGGGGAACTCGTTCTCGTCGGGAAGCACCGGAAGCAGAGCGCGCTCAGCCAGGTTGCCGTGACCGATCTCGCGGCGCTTGGGACTGCCCATGCGGCCGGTCTCGCCGGTGCAGAACGGCGGGAAGTTGTAGTGGTGCATGTAGCGCTTGCCCTCGGTGGGCTCGATGGTATCCAGACGCTGGCCCTCGTTGAGCATGCCGAGCGACAGGACGGAAAGAACCTGGGTCTGGCCACGCTGGAACAGGCCGGAGCCGTGAACGAGCGGCAGGTAGTTGTCCTTCACCATGATGGGACGGATCTCGTCGGCGGCACGGCCGTCGACGCGCTCGCCGGTCTCGACGACCATGGTGCGCATGGCCTTCTTCTCGAGCTTCTTGAGCGCCACGGGGATCTCGCGCTCCCAAGCGGCCTGCTCCTCCTCGGTGAACTCGGCGCGGATGGACTCCTTCAGAGCCTCGACCTTACCGATACGGGAGAGCTTGTCGGCGTCGCGAAGGGCGGCAGCCATCTCGTCGTAGTGGGCGAAGATGCGCTCCTGGACCTCCTCGACGGGCTGGTCGAGCGGGTACTCCTTCTTGACGATGGGGCCGTTGACCTGCTCCCACTCGGCGACGAACTCGTCCTGAGCATGGCAGAAAGCAGCAAGGGCCTCCTGGCCAAACTTCATGGCAGCGAGCATGTCGTCCTCGGAGATCTCCTCGGCGCCGGCCTCAACCATCGAGATGAAGTCGGCAGAGCCGCCCAGCTCCAGGTCCAGATCGGAGTTCTCGCGCTCCTCGTAGGTGGGGTTGACGATAAACTCGCCGGTCTCCACGTTACGGCCGATGCGCACGCAGGCAAGCGGGCCCTCGAAGGGCACGCCGCCGAGCGTCATGGCCAGGGAAGCACCCATGACGTTGATGACGTCGAAGGGGTTGACCTGGTCGGCGACGAGCGAGGTGGCGACGATGTGCACCTCGTTGCGGAAACCATCCGGGAAGCTCGGGCGAATCGGGCGATCGATCATGCGGGCCGTGAGCGTGGCCTTCTCGCTGGGACGGCCCTCACGCTTGAGGTAGCCACCCGGGATGCGGCCCGCGGCGTACATCTTCTCGTTGAAGTCAACGGTCAGCGGGAAGAAGTCGTAGTTCTTGCGCTCCTTGGAAACGACCACGGTGTCGAGCATCGTAGTGTCGCCCTGCTTGACCAGGCATGCGCCGGTGGCCTGCTTGGCAAGCTCGCCCGACTCAAAGGTGTAGGTCTTGCCGTACAGCTCAAAGGTCTTGGATACGAGTGTCATTGTTCTCCTTTACCCCACAGGCCCCTTGCCTGCGGGCTTCTCATGTGACGCGGGCCCCCTGCCCCCGCCACGCTTCAGAGCGCGATTGTTCACGCCCTTACACAAAAAGAGCGCCCCGCTGCGCAGGACGCTCTTAGCATGTACAAATCCTTACTGGATGTTGTCGCGGATGCCCAGAGCCTTGATGAGCTCACGGTACTCGACGATGTCGTTCTTCTTGATGTAGGAGAGAAGACGACGACGACGGCCGACGAGCATGAGCAGGCCACGACGGGTGTGGAAGTCCTTCTGGTGGGACTTCATGTGCTCGGTCAGCTCCTTGATGCGCTCGGACAGGATGGCGACCTGAACCTTGGGGTTGCCGGTGTCGACCGGAGTGTTACCGAACTGGGCAGTCAGCTCCGCCTTGCGCTCTTTGGAAACAGTCATTGTTTCACCTTTCGTTTTGCGTCGCCATCGGGCGACTCGATTCGCCTCGGACTGGGAAGCCGCCGGTGGAGCGAGCAACCAAGGTCGAGGTACCAACAGGCCGATATGTTACCACAAGCAGCCCGCGCCTGCGCGTCATCACCGACCCAACATGAATTCCATCGCGCGGAGGCGCTGATCGGTGTGCGTCGCAGCCCAAACATGCGAAAGCCCGAGCAGGAATGCCGCCGTATGCGGGTCGATTCGCTCGGCCATGAGCGCATCGAAGGTCATGGACATGAGGGCGCGCAGCCATGCGGTCTCACCGGTCGAGACCAGCTCGGCACCCGGAACGCTCGACGCGCACGACCCGCACATGAGACCGCCCGCCTGGGCTGAAAAATACGACAGCATGGGGTCTCCGCACAGCACACAGGCCGAAAAATCGGGACGATAGCCAACGTGCGATAGCAGCTTAAAGACATATGCCGCCACAAGTAGGTCCATATGTGCCGTGTCAAGCCCGCTGCCCACCAGGGCAAGCGCTCGCTGCGTTATGGCAAAGGTAAACGGGTCCTCGGCGTCCTCGAACGAGCACACGCGCGCGACCTCGGCGATCGCGCTTGCGGCGCAGGTCGTCTCGTAATCGGGCGCAGCGCCGAGCGGCGCCTCCATAAGCTCGGCCTGAGAAACCACGTCGAGTGACCGTCCATGTGCGAGCAGCATATCGACCGTACAGAACAGCTCGCAGCGCGCAGCCAGGCGTCCGCCGGGTTTGCGGGCGCCCTTTGCCACTGCACGAACCTGCCGTCCACGCTCGTCAAGCATCGTCAAGATCAGGTCGGTCTCTTTGAGCTTCGTCTTATCGAGCACGAGCACTTTCGTGCGATATGTCCGGGAGCCTGCCATGCGCGCCGCGCGTCCTTAGTCCTCGGCGTTATAGCCAAAGCGGCGAATCTGGGCCTCGTCGTCGCGCCAGCCGGACTTGACCTTCACGTCCAGCTCCAAAAAGACCTGCGTGCCAAAGATGCGCTCAAGATCGCGACGGGCGTCGATACCGATATGCTTGATCATCTCGCCGCCTTTGCCGATGATGATGCCCTTTTGGCCCTCGCGCTCGACGTAAATGGTGGCGTGCACGCGCAGCACCTTCTTGGTCTGCTCGAGCGCATCGCAGATCACGCCAACGGAGTGCGGAATCTCATCACGGGTGCGGCGCAAGACCTTCTCGCGCACAAACTCGGCAACGAGCGTCTCGTCGGAAGCGTCGGTACCCATGTCCTCGGGGAACCAACGCGGACCCTCGGGCAAAAAGTGCGCAACGGTCTCGATAAAGGCATCGACGTTGAAGTTCTTGACCGACGACGTCACGATCTCGTCGTCATATTCCATGAGCTCGTGGGCGGCCTTAAGCTGCTCCATGACCTGTGCGGGATCGGCCTCATCGGCCTTGGTGAGCACCAAGACCTTCTTGCAACGGGCGCATCTGACGCGCTCGGCAACCCAGGCGTCTCCCCTGCCAATCGGTTTGGTGGCATCAATCAAAAACGCGACAACGTCGACATCGTTCAGCTCGAACAGCGCGCTCTTGTTGAGCTCGGATCCCAGGCCGTCCTTGGGCTTATGAATACCCGGGGTATCGACAAAGACTAGCTGGTAACCGGGACGGTTGACGACGGCGCGCATGCGGCGGCGGGTCGTCTGGGCCACCGGCGAGGTGATGGCGACCTTTTTGCCATAGCAGGCGTTGAGCAGCGTGGACTTGCCGGCGTTGGGGCGACCGACCAGGGCGACGAAGCCGCTGCGGAAACCGGGTTCAACGTCGCCAAAGCCCGCGAGGCCATCGTCCTCGTCGCACAGGGCGTCGAGCTCCTCGTCGCTCATGCCCTCAAACGGGTCAAACTCCTCGACCTCCTCATAGGCCTCGGTCTCCTCGGCATCCACCGCATCCAGGGACTCGTCGTCCAAAATTTCATCGATAGGCTGCATATTGTCGGACATGGAAATCCCTTTCTAAATAAAGTCGAGCGCGTGGGCAAATACCAGCAATCCCACAATCGCGGCGGTGATGGAAAGTACGTATACGGAGGCGGCGGCGATATCCTTCGCACGCTTTGCCAGAGGATGGATCTCCTGGGTCGCCAGATCGACAATCGCCTCCATGGCGGTGTTGCACAGCTCGCCGTGAATCACCAGGCCACAACAGATGATAATCGTGGCCCACTCGGCAATGTCGAGCCCCACGATGCAGCCGGCAATGACGGTGCACACGCCCGCCACAAGCATGACCTTAATGTTGCGCTCGGTCTTGACGGCGGTGACGAAGCCCTCCATGGCGTAGGAGAAGGACTTTAAGAAGGACGGATGATCCTTGTTCGATCCGGGAATCATAGACGGCTCCTAGTCGTGGGCGTGGTTGGTGATGGGGCCGACGTGGACCAGCTTGGGGTCCTCGCCGCGCTCGAGCGCCAGATCGCGCAGGATGGCGTCCTCGCGGGCCTCCATGACCTCGGCCTCGTCGTCCTCAATGTGGTCATACCCCAGCAGGTGCAGCATGCCATGCACGAGCATCAGGCGGCACTCGTCGGCAGGGCTATTGCCAAAGCCGGGGGCCTGACGGGCAATGACCTGCGGGGCCAGGATGATATCGCCGAGCTCGAGCGTCTCGTCGGCGGGAATATCCTCGTCAAAGGCCGAGTCGCATTCAAACGAGAGGACATCGGTGGTGCGGTCGATACCGCGCCACTCGTGGTTGAGCTCGTGCATCTCGTCTTCATCGACATACGAAAGGGAAATCTCGACTTCACGCTCAACGCCCTCGGCGGCAAGCACAACCTCGCAGATGTGCTCTACCTCCTGAGCGTCGAGCAGCGTATCGAGCTCGGCATCGTTGCTGATCAATACACTCAACGGGACTCCTTTCGGTCGCGCGAGCGCTGCTCGCGCACGTCATCATAAGCATCATATGCCTCGACGATACGTCCCACCAGGGCATGGCGCACCACGTCGGCACGCTCGAGGTGAGAAAATGCGACATCGTCGACACGGCCCAAAATCTTCTCGACATCCGCCAAGCCACCACGACGGCCCACCAGGTCACGCTGGCTCAGGTCGCCAGTAATCACAAACTTGGAGTTAAAGCCCAGGCGCGTCAGGAACATCTTCATCTGCTCGGGCGTGGTATTTTGGGCCTCGTCGAGCACCACGAAGGCATCGCTCAGCGTACGGCCGCGCATGTAGGCAAGCGGGGCGATCTCAATCACGCCGCGCTCCATAAGCTCATCGGTGCGTTCGCGATCCATCATGTCAAAAAGGGCGTCGTAGAGCGGACGCATGTAGGGATCGATCTTTTCCTCAAGGGTACCGGGCAAAAAGCCCAGGTTCTCCCCCGCCTCGACAACCGGACGTGTCAAGATCAGACGGCCCACCTCGTGACGCTTGAGCGCGGCAACGGCGAGCGCCATAGCCAGATAGGTCTTACCGGTACCGGCAGGACCCAAGCCAAACGTGATGGTATGCGAGCGGATGGCATCCACATAGCGCTTTTGCCCGAGCGTCTTGGGGCGAATGACGCGGCCGCGATACGAAAGCAGCACGTCATCGCGAAGCGACGTAGCCTCGTGCTCACCGTCGCGCAAGACAGCCAGGCAGCGAGAGACATCGTCGGCAGACAGCGTGCGCCCGGCGGCCGCCTCGCGAAAAGCGTGCTCGAAAAAGCGCGCCACGAGTTCGACCTCGTCCGGGTCGCCGCTCACGGCGATGCTATCGCCACGGGCGACCACATGAGCGCGAACCAAGCTCTCGAGCGCACGAAGGACGCCGTCGCCGGCGCCCAAAACGCGCGAGGGATCAATTCCCTCGGGAACGGTAAGTCTAATCTTCGAGGCTTCCATGAACCTCCCTGCGTGCATGGACCAAGCCGGAATCATCGACTCCGATGATAGCAACATCGAGCAGGCACGGGGCTGTAAGTCCACAGGTATCGTCAAGACGGGCATGATGGAACGAGCCGAGCGTCAGGTTGTCACCATACTCGAGCACGGCACGCTCGACCGTGCCCACGCGACGACGAGCGTCGGCAATGGCGAGCTCCTGTGCGGCGGCCCGCATACGGCGGCTGCGCTCGGCCATAACCTCGGGCGGCACCTGGCCGGGCATCTCGGCAGCAAGGGTGCCGGGACGCTTGCTGTAGCGGAACACGTGCATACGCGAGAAACCCACACGGCGGCACAGCGCCAGCGACTCCTCGAACTCCTCGTCCGTCTCGCCAGGGAAGCCGACAATAACGTCGCAAGAAAGTGACGCCTGCGGCAGATTGGCGCGAATCATGCGCACCGTGTCCTCAAAGGCCTCGGCACTATAGGGACGGCCCATGCGATGCAGGGTCGCCGTGCAGCCGGACTGCACGGGCAGGTGCAAAAACGGGGCGATACGCTGCGGGTAGCGCGCCATAACCTTAAGCAGGCGCTCGGAGATATCCATAGGCTCGACCGAGGAAATGCGCACATGCGGAATAGACGTGCGCTCCATGATGGCCTCGAGCAGCTCATCGATTTCGACGTGCTCGTCGGTCGCGCTCTTGCCATCGTAGGCACCCAGGTTCACACCGGTCAGCACCACCTCGGGCACGCCGGCCTCCTGGGCCTCGCGAACTTGCTCGAGCACGGACTCGACGGGCACGGAGCGCTCGGGGCCGCGTGCCTTCCACACAATGCAATAGGTGCAGCGATGGTTGCAGCCGTCCTGAATCTTCACGCCCAGGCGAGAGCGACCGAGCACATCGACCACCTCGCCATCGCTGCAGGCGGGAACGTTATCGGACTCAACGCCCAGCACCTCGCAGACACGTTCGGCGACATCGATCTTGGACGGCTCGGCGATCACGCGATCCGAAAGCTCCAGCAGCTCCTCGGGATGCAAATTGACCACGCATCCGGTCACGACCACATAGGGCTCGTTTGGATAGGCCAGCGCATGACGGACGGCCTTACGGGTCTTGGCCTCGGCCTCGCCCGTAACGGCACAGGTGTTAATGACGATCAGATCGGCATCCTGGGAATCCACAATAGCAAAGCCCAGACGCATAAGATCGGCAGTGATGCGGTCAGACTCGACCCGGTTGACGCGGCAGCCGAGGTTGACGACGGAAATATGGGGTGCGAGCACGCGGGCTCCTTAATCGAGGATATCGTCGAGGGCACTCTTGATACGGTCGGTCACCGACTTCTTACCAGAAGCGACGTCATCGCCCATCTCATCGGCAAAAGCACGGAGCAGTTCGCGTTGCTTATTGGAAAGATTGGTGGGAACGACCACGCGCAGTTGCACGATCAGGCGGCCACGCGAACCGCCACCGCCAATGCGCGGCATGCCGTAATTATTGACGCTCACGGTGTCGCCGTACTGGGCGCCGGCGGGAACCGTCACCTTAACGACCTCGTCGGGCATAATGCCCTCGACCTCAATCTCGCAGCCGAGCGCAGCCTGCGCAATCGAGATATCGCTCACCAGGTACAGGTCGTCACCGTTGCGCTTAAAGCGCTCATGGTCGGCAACACGCACGTTGACAATCAGGTCGCCCGAGGGCTCGCCGCGAAGGCCGGCCTCGCCAAAGCCGCTCACACGCAGCTGGCGACCGGTCGAAACGCCGGCGGGAATATCGATGTCGATCTTATCGTGCGAAGGCGTGCGGCCCTGGCCGTCACAGGTCTCGCAGGGATGATCGATGACCGTGCCCTCGCCGTGGCAGTCGGGGCAAGGCGAAGAGGACTGAACCTGGCCCAAGAACGAACGCTGGACCGTCGTGACATAGCCCGTGCCGTGGCAGCGGCTGCACTGCTTTTCCTGTGCACCCTCGGCCCTACCGGTGCCGTTGCAATCCTCGCAGGGGGCAAGGCGGTCATAGCTGATCGTCTTTTTGCAACCGAGCGCCGCCTCCTCAAGGGTCACCGAAAGGGAGATGGCCATATCACGGCCGCGACGACGCTTACGGCGATTTCGGGCGCCACCGCCGGCGCCGCCGCCAAAGAACGACGAGAAGAGGTCGTCCATGCCCATGCCGCCAAAGATATCGTTAATGTCGACATAGCCGGAGCCACCGGGACCGTCGGGCGAACCGTAGCGATCGTAGTTAGCACGCTTCTGCTCATCGGAAAGAACGGAATAGGCCTCGTTGAGCTCCTTGAACTTGGCCTCGGCCTCGGGGTCGTCCGAAACATCCGGATGTACGGTACGGGCCTTCTTTAGAAACGCGCGCTTAATCGTCCGCGCATCGGCATCCTTGTCGACGCCAAGTACCTCGTAGTAATCCCTATTTTCCGACACGACCGAATCCTTCCGACTTTCATTATTGTCACAGTGCGTCCTATACCCAAGCTGGGCCGGCCGCAAACAGAGGGCTAGATGTTATTGCATTGCGTAGGGCGAAAGCATGGCACGTTGCGAGCAGCTCGCAAACCAAACCGACACGAGCGCGAACATAAATCCGTTGGCAAAACCGTTGGCAAACTGCATCGCGCCGCGCTTCCACCACAGCAGGCTGCGGTGCAGCACGCCGTCCGAGACCACCATGAAAAGGCCCATGGCAAACGGAATAAAGCACATCACGGCAAAGGCCGAGAACACGCCCGATATGGCCGACAGCACCAAAAACGGCGCCACGATGCCCATCAGGTAAAAACCGGTACGGGCCTTGCCTTCCAGACGCTCGGCCTCAACATGGGCACGGCCGACAAGATCGCCGCCCGAGGCACCGTTGGTGCCGGCGTGACCCATGCCGCCAATGCGGACCTCGTCGCCATCGTGCGTGCCGGCAGGAAACTCAATTGTCTGCTCGGAGGTCACACGGGTTCGACCGCTGCCGCCGCAATCGGGACAGGGGTCGGCGACGACCTTACCGGAACCTCCGCACTCGGGGCAGACCGACTGGAACGTGCCGGCACCGAACAGGAAGGACAGGTCGACGTCGATGTGGCCGCGACCGCCGCAGCTCGGACAGGTATGTGCATGCTCGGACGAAACAGAACCCGAGCCTCCGCAGTGACCACAGGTATCGAAGCGCGTATAGCGAACGGTCTTGCGGGCACCGCCCTTGGCCTCCTTGGCGTCGAGCTTAATATCGACGACCACGTTGGCGCCGTTCTCGGGATTATAGGCAGCCTGCCCGCGACGCGGCTGGCCCCAGGCGCCCCCGAAGGGGAAACCGCCGTCAAAGGGATTGCCGTAACCGGCGCTGCCGGCATAGCCACCGCCATAGGGCGAAGCCGTCGGTGCACCGGCAAAGGGATTGCCCGAGCGCATGGCGTCGTAGCGCGCACGCTTCTGCTCGTCCGAAAGCACGGCGTAGGCCTCGGAAACCTCTTTAAACTTTTCCTCGGCATCAGGTTCTTTGTTGACGTCCGGATGGAGCTTGCGGGCCTTTTGCTGGAAGGCCTTCTGAATATCACGCGAGGTGGCGTCCTTGGAGACACCCAAAATCTCGTAGTAATCTTTTTCGTTCATCGTCGCCATGCGCGGCAACCTCCTGCTCACAGCAGCGTATATATTGCGGTAATTCTACCCGAGCGGCCTAGGCTAGACCCCAAAACAGCTCGAACAGCACATTTCCATCGAGCCAGCCCAAGTGGGTGGGCGCTAAACGAGCACGGACATGGCCCGCGAGGACGTCTGCCGAAGTGAAGGGTCCCTCATGGACTCCGAGCGTCTCGGGCACCCAAGTGGCAAGACCCAATTCGAGCGCGCGATCGCAGACAGCTGCCAGCTCGCCCGTTGGGATGACGCAAGCTGCACGAACCAACAGATCGGACGCAATACCGCGCGTCAAGCGACAAGCGAGCATCAGGTCTTCAGCCGCAGCCTCACGCTGCGACAGATATTCGGCCTCGAACGCCGTCGCGTCATCGTCACGTTGCACCAGACGCACGCGGTACGAATCGCCTCGAGAAGACACGCCGGGGAACAAACCTGCAAGACGATCGAAATCCTCGGCATCGAGCATGCCCGCGGCAGAGCGACCCAGGCCCAAATAGCCCTGGCCGGTCCAGTAGGCAATGTTATGGGCGCACTCATGTCCGTCGAGCGCATAGCTTGCCACCTCATACGGGTGATAGCCGGCCGCACCCAGACGCTCACGCGCCACATCCATGCACGAAGCTTGAAAATCCTCGTCGGGCTCTACCGACTCGTCGCGGCACGCCATGCGATAAAGGGGAGTCCCCTCCTCAAGCGTGAGCGGGTAGACCGACACATGATGCGGAGCCGCCGCCAGCACGCCATCGAGCGTGCGCCTCCAACTCGCTGCGGTCTGCCCGGGAAGTCCGCACATAAGGTCGCACGACACGTCAAGCCCAGCGTTCTTGACTGTCGCGATGGCGGCGAGCGCCCGATCGGCATCGTGAATACGGCCGATAGCGGTAAGTTCGATGTTATCGAGCGTTTGCACGCCCAGAGAGACGCGTGTGACACCAACCTTGGCAAGCGCAGCGGCAAGCTCGGCGGTCAGCGACTCGGGATTGGCCTCGCAGGTAAACTCAACGGGGGCGCACCACGCACGAATACGCCGCGCCAGCTCCACCAGGCGCTCCCCCGCCAGCGACGGCGTACCACCGCCAACATAGACGGTGCGGATCTGTTCAAGGGCCCTAGCCTTGCCAAAAGCATCGAGGCGCGCGAACAACTGCTCAAAATAGACATCGAGCGCAGCGCTCAGGTCGCACGGAGCAAAACTGCGCGAGTCAAAGTCGCAGTACCGGCACTTTTGGGCGCAAAACGGCACGTGCACGTACAGCGCGGTAACGGCCACCCTTAAGCCTCCAGCGGATGTGGAGGCACCGATTCGCCGGCGGCAAGGGCAGCCTCGCAGGCCACCACATCGCGCTCGATCTCATCGACCAGCGCCATAAACTCCTCGTAAGTGGAACAGCGCACCACATGGGCACGCCAAGCGGCGGCATGGGGCATGCCTTTTAAGTACCAGCTTGCGTACGTACGGGCACGCGACATGAGCGGCAGGAGCTCATGCGTCAGCGTTAGGTGCTCACGCAGGGCGTCTAGGCGCTCAACGGAGCTGCGCGCCGGCACCGGCATGCCATCGAGCGCAAGGGCGCGAGCATCACCGAACACCCACGGATTGCCGTAGATGCCGCGCGCGATAAACACCGCGCTGGCACCAGAACTGCGCAGATGCTCCGCGGCATCCTCGGCGCAGAACACATCACCCGAACCAATCACGGGAATCTCGACGGCGTCGGCAACCTCATCGACAACCGACCAATCGGCCTGGCCGGTGTAGAGCTGCGTGGCACAACGACCGTGCACGGCAACTGCAGAGGCGCCCGCCCCTTCAAGCATCTGGGCAAACGTTGCGGCGTTGCGGTCCTCGGCATAAAAACCCTTGCGGATCTTCACGGTCACGGGAACATGCGCCGCGCCCACCGCTGCCTCGACAATCTTCTCGGCCAGGTCGGGCGTGCGCATAAGCGCCGAGCCTTCGCCCTTAGTAACGACCTTGCGAGCCGGACAGGCCATGTTGATATCAATCAATGACAGGCGATCGCCCACACGCTCCTCGACGGCGGCGACGGCACTCGCAAACTGCTCGGGCTTGGAGCCAAAGAGCTGCACGCAAATCTGCTGCTCCTTGTCGCCCGGTAGCACCAGGCGCCAGGTCTTGTTGCTGGCATAGGCAAGGCCCGCCACGCTCACCATCTCGCTATAGGCGAGATTGGCACCGCGGCGGCGGCACATGATGCGATAAGCGGGATCGGTTACGCCCGCCATGGGAGCCATAAGGAACGGCTGCTCGGCATAGGCGCCCAGCAGCCGCTTGCTGTATTCGGAAAGCGCCATAGACCTACTCGTCCACCTTGAGGATCGCCATAAAGGCCTCCTGCGGGACCTCGACCGAGCCGATGGCCTTCATGCGCTTCTTGCCCTCTTTCTGCTTCTCGAGCAGCTTGCGCTTACGCGAGATATCGCCGCCGTAGCACTTAGCAAGAACGTCCTTGCGACGCGCTTTGACGGTAGAACGGGCGATGATTTTGTTGCCGATAGCACCCTGGATGGGAACCTCGAACAGCTGACGCGGGATGATCTCCTTAAGTTTGTCGCACAGACCACGGGCCAGGCCATAGGCCTTGTCCTTATGGACGATAAACGACAGCGCGTCCACCTCGTCGCCCGAAAGCAAGATATCGAGCTTGACGAGCTCGGAGGGACGATACTCGTTGAACTCGTAGTCGAGCGAGGCATAGCCCTTGGTACGGCTCTTGAGCTGGTCAAAGAAGTCCAAGATGAGCTCGGCGAGCGGCATATCAAAGCGCATCTCGACCGACTTGCTCGTGAGATGAATCATGTCGGTAGTAATGCCGCGGTGCTCGATAGCGAGCTGCATGACGGCACCCGTATACTCGGGCGGGCAGATAATCTTGGCCTTGAGGTAGGGTTCCTCGATACGCTCGATGCGCGTAGCCTCGGGCAGATCCTGCGGGCTGCGGACATCAATCATCTCGCCGTCAGTCTTGTAGACGTGATAGTCCACCGAGGGGCTCGTGGCAATGAGGTCAAGATTGAACTCGCGCTCCAGGCGCTCCTTGACGACCTCCATATGCAGCAGGCCCAAGAAGCCCACGCGGAAGCCAAAGCCGAGCGCCACCGAGGTCTCGGGCTCCCACACCAACGACGGGTCGTTGACGTGCAGCTTATCGAGCGCGTCACGCAGGTTCTCGTAGTCCTTGTTATCGATCGGGAACAGGCCCGTATAGACCATGGGCTTGGCCTCGCGGTAGCCGGGAAGCGGCTCGGGGCAGGGATTCGACGCCCACGTGAGGGTATCGCCCACGCGAACGGCCTCGGGGTCCTTCAGGCCCGTGACCACGTATCCGACCTCGCCGACCGTGAGCGCGTCGACCGGGGTCTCGGCGGGACGCTTGACGCCCACGCCATCGACCAAAAAGTCGCCCTTTGCCTGCATCATGCGCAGGGTATCGCCCTTTTTGATGGAGCCGTCAAAGATGCGCACCGTGGCGACGACGCCACGATACTCGTCGAAGTACGAATCCAGAATGAGTGCCTTGAGCGGCGCGTTCGCATCGCCCTTGGGAGGAGAGATCAAAAAGACAATGGACTCCAGCAGATCGTGGATGCCCTCGCCGGTCTTGCCCGAGACGCACACGGCATCATCGGCAGGGATCGCCAGGTCATCCTCGATCTCGGTCTTAACCTCGTCGGGATGGGCCGAGGGCAGGTCGATCTTGTTGATGGCCGGCACAATGTCCAGATTGGCGTTCATGGCGAGCGTCGCGTTGGAGACGGTCTGCGCCTCGACGCCCTGCGTGGCGTCGACAACGAGCACCGCGCCCTCACAGGCTGCCAGCGAGCGCGAGACCTCATAGGTAAAGTCCACGTGGCCCGGCGTATCGATCAGATTGAACTGATACGTCTCGCCATCGTCGGCGTCATAGGACACGCGAACGGCATTGGACTTGATCGTGATGCCGCGCTCGCGCTCGATATCCATGGTGTCGAGCAGCTGCGACTCCATGTCGCGTTCGTCGACGGTATGGGTGAGCTCGAGGATGCGATCGCTGATCGTGGACTTGCCATGGTCGATGTGCGCAACGATTGAGAAGTTGCGGATGTGGGAAATGTCAATTGAAGTATTCATGCGGACTATCTTACCCGAGCGGTACAAAAAATGGAGCCTGTTCCATAAAACAGGCTCCATTTATGCGCGTAATCTGTGTGGTGTGAAATTTACAACTTAGGCGTTGATGCTGTTCACGAGCTTGGCAAGACCGGACTTGCGGTTGGAAGCCTGGTTCTTGTGGATAACATGCTTGGCGGCAGCCATGTCGAGACGCTTGGTGACGGTCTTGAGGGCAGCCTGGGCCTTCTCGGCGTCGCCCTCGGCAACGGCGGACTGGACGTGCTTGGTCAGCGTCTTGAGCTCGGACTTGACAGCCTTGTTACGCATGCGAGCTGCCTCATTGGTGCGGATACGCTTCTTCTGAGACTTGATGTTTGCCACTTCTGGAGTTCCTTTCGAGTTCCTTGCAAAAAATGTATGACACCTCTGAGACACGGTGAGGTCATGCAAGCGCCTACTATAGCACGCTCCCCCTCAAAGGGATAGAACGAATTTGTCAAATAGGCAGGTATCATCACGATTTTCTCAAGATGTACGTAATCCAGAGCAAAAGCGCGGTCTGAGAATCGGCCGAACCCTTCAGCGCGAGCTCCACATCGACCGCGCCCTCGAGCGCGGCAACGAGCTCTGCCATCGAAAAGCGACGTGCCCAGGTCAGGTGATTCTTGACCTGCCAGGACTGGAGCTTAAGCGTTGCGGCCAGCTCACGACCCTGTCCGCGCGCATCGAGCGCCTTGGCAACGATAAGCTCGCGGATGCGGCCGCACAGCAATGTGTAAGTCCACACGTAGCTCTTGGCGGGCAGTAGATTGAAGAGCTCGAGCGAGCGTCGCATGTCACGGGCCGAGACCGCATTGAGAAAGTCCCAGGGCTGGACTTCGGCCGTGCGCACAATCCAGCGCTCCACATCAGCAAGCTCAATCTGGGGCGCCTCGACCATCTGGGCAAGCTTAGCCAAATCGTTATCGAGCATGCGAGTGTTTTCACCCGAACGCGAGACGAGCTCCTCGGCGGCCGCCGTCGAGATCGACTTGCCGTGCTGCGTCGCCATCTGCTGCACGCGGCGCGGTAGCTCCCAGCGCTTGGTACCGGAGCAATCGATCACCGCCTTCTTGTCGATCTTGGCGATCGCCTTATACAGGCGCGTGTTCTTGGCAAGCGAGTCGGCGATGATGAGACAAACCGTCGTGGGGCTGGGACTCGCCAGATAGTCGACAAGCGGCTCGGAGATCGCTTTGGCGAGTTTTGAGCAGCCGTCAAGGATTACCAGGCGAAACTCGCTGCCCATGGGAAAGGTGTTGAGCGATCCAATAATCGACTCGATATCGGGGTCTTTGGTCATATCGCGCTCGTCGAGGTTGAACTCGACCATACCCGACTTTTCCAGACGCGCTTTCATACGCGAGACGGCGTGATCGCGCTTGACTCCGTCGGTACCGACGATCAGATATGCCGGCAGCAGACCGGTTTCGGACATTGCGCTCCCCTCCCGCAGACTCTCGAATTCGTACCGTGCCATTTTAGCCCAGGGGTTGGTCCCGCGCCAACGGCAGCATCACGGTCGCTGGCATCGCATGGCAAAACCTGTTACGGTCGGCGAGACGGTAATGTCTCCTTGTTCAATGGTACATGCGAACGCGCCGCCCGCATCGCGAACGGCATCGATGCAGGCATCGGATGGATGGCCGTAGCGGTTGCCCTCGCCCGCACTCGCCATAGAGAGCTCGGGCTTAAGCGTTTCCAGCAGGTCTTTGTCGACGGAAACTTTTGAGCCGTGATGCCCCAGCTTGAGCACATCGATATCACCCACCTCCTGTACAAACTCGCGCTCCTGATCGAGCTCGGCATCACCAGTGAGGAGCATACGCAGGCTCTTGCATTCCCGGGCATAGGAGAGCAGCAAGACAAGCGAGTCCTCATTGCCCTCGCCATCCACCGTGTCAAACGGCCACATCACACGAGCCCGAAATGCGCCGATATCGACCGTATCCCCGCGAGCCACCTGCCGATACGTTACGCCGGGGCGATTCAGGACCTCAGCAGGCGCACCGTCCAGCGCATCCGCTGCAACTGCAATGGTTCCAACCGAAAACCGATCGAGCACATCGGGAAGACCACCCCAATGATCTTCGTCCCAATGTGTCACGAAGACGGCGTCGATATGGTGGACATTGTTGCGAACCAACGCCGCTACCACGCGCTCGTCGAGCCCGCAGTCGACGAGCGCTACTGCGCCGCCCTCGCGGATAAGAATCGCATCGGCCTGGCCCACATCGAGTACCGTCACCGAAGGCGGAGCGAATCGATCCCAGTAGACGTACGGAATCGCAGCCAAGAGCACCAGGCATGCAAGCCCCACCGCCATAAGACGTGCACGGGGACGCGGCCACCAGACCAGCAGAACCGCCAGCAAACACGGCACTAGGTAAATCCACATGCTATCGGGCGGCACGCTCACGGATGCACCCGGCACGGCGGCAAACAGCTGCTCGAAAAACAGCGCGCAACGGGCGGCAATCATGGGCACAACGAGCGCCCAAGTCCGCAACGGTCCCACGAGCGAAAAGGGAACCAGCACGATGGACACAGCAAGCAGTACGCTCACCACCGGACCGATGACCGCATTTGCCAACGGAGCAATGAGCGAGAACGTACCGAATGCAGGAATGGTAATGGGAAGGGTCGCCAACTGCGAGCACAGCGTGACGGAAAGCATGCCGGCAACGCCCGATGGCACACCCAGCTCACCCAAAGCGTAGGTCGCATAGGGGCAAAAGCACAGAATGGCTAAGACGCTAGCACATGAAAGCTGAAAGCCCATCTCGAACAGCACCGTCGGCCTCAGTAGCACAAAGATGGACATGGTTACGAAGAGTGCCGATGCGCCGTGCCGACGACGACCCGCTCCGTTTACGACAAGCGTCGCGAACACCATGCAGCACGCGCGCACGGCCGAGGGAGACGCGCCCGTAAAGGCAGCGTAGCCCACAAGCGTTATCGCCAATATCACCCGCTGAAAACCACGTGAGCACCGAGTCTTTTGCAATACGCCCTCGATCACAAACCCCACGATAGCCAGATGGCTGCCCGAGACGGCGATAAGATGCGCCGTTCCCGTCACCGAAAACCAGTCGCCCGCCGGCTGGGCGCGCAGCTCGGCCGAACGACCACAGACGACACCGGCTATGAGCGCACGTGCCGGGTCGGTCGCAGGCGCGATGGACGCAAGCAGCCAATTTCGCAGCCGAAGCAGCGGCCCCGGAGAGCCCTCATCGACCGACACAATCCGAACGGCTTTAACCTTGCGCACCTCGCCTCGGAGCACGCGCAATCGTCCATACGCATCGTTCTCAAAACGTGAAACGCGACCGATAACACGCACGTGCGCCCCGACCTTGAGCTCGCGGTCGCACGATAGGCGAACCGTTGCCAAGTTCTTACCGTCCGCGCGTACCTCGCAGGTATAGGAATACACGTCGTCGTTTATGGATGGATCACCCTGCACGACAAACTCGAGGCTGCTTGCCGCTCGACCGTCGAGCGCCTTCGAGGCGTTGAGCGCGCCCGCAGCCCACCACGCCGAGACGACCGCTCCCGCCACGAGACCGACGGACGCGGCATACAGCCACCGCTTCCAAGGGGCAAGCCGCGCACAAGATTGAGCCAGCACAACGAATACCGTCGCCGCAACGGGAATGGCCCATAGCAGCCCGACCGCCGGCGCCTGCTCCCTCAGCAGCGCATCAGCGGCCACGTTGAGCACCAAGGCGCAGCTCATGCACATGCCGGCACACAGGGCCATCGTCCACGGCATCAGGGGCCGCGGAGGCATCACATGTTCGCGCTCGGTCGCACTCATACGCAGATGCAATCTTTGATTTTGGCAAGCTTCTTCTCGCCGATTCCCGACACACGCATCAGATCGTCAACCGAGGCAAAAGCACCGTTCTTTGTACGCTCATCGATAATCGACTGTGCCACGGAGGGACCGATGCCCGAGAGCGTCTGCAGCTCTGCCGCGCTTGCCGTATTGATGTTGACTAGGCCCGTTGCGCCACTCACGCCCAATGATGCGGAAGCCCCACCATCAACACCGGCTTCCGCAATGGACGCCTGCTGCTCCCCCACCGTTGGAACGTGAATCTTCTGCCCATCGACGACCTTGGATGCCCGATTGAGCCCCGTAACGTCTGCCTCGGGCGCCAGCCCGCCGGCGGCATCTATCGCCTGAGCCACCCGCGCGCCGTCCTTGACGCGATATACACCGGGCGACACAACGGCACCATCAACATCGACATAAACCTCTGCCGCGGCAGACGCCTTAGACGAAGAGCCTTCGGATGTCTTTCCGCTCGAGGCATCGCCGGATCCCGGCTCCACTAACGAGCCCGAACCATCAGTGCGCTCAAACGACACGCCGCCAGTACCGCCGCCAAGGTTCGCCATCGCCAAGCCGCTCGCCATCGCAATGACGACCAGTATCGCCATCACCACTGCCTTATGACCGAGCAGCTTGTCCGCCAAGCGGTCCATCCGTTTGACCCGTTCGTGTTGTTCGCGCTGCGCCATAGCAAAACCTCCCAACAACATCGTGTCAGGAAAAGAGTCCTGCAACAGCCATTCTCCAAAACCGGTTTTCGCGGTCAAACCAAAAGCCGACCAAAACCTTGCGAAATACTGTCCATTTATTCAGGCACACGTCAGCAAATGAACACTTAGCCGCAAAATGCCCAGATAGCAAAAGACCGACGATGCAGACGCATCGTCGGTCTATGCACAAAATTACTCGTGATCTTGGTAAATCTCACGCGTAGCAAGCTCCGAATGTTTGCGTTTTAAGGTCTTAGGGGCCTTATACGTGTTGCTCTCGAAGTCAATGTACTCGGTCTGCTTGAGCAGGTGCTCGATCATCTCCTCATGATCGAACAACTCCCAGGCCTCATGCACGGCATCGAGTTTAGCGTGCGTCTCGGGACGACGCGGCATAAACAGCGTGCAGCAGTCGGGAGCGGCCTCAGTCGAAATATCGAACGTACCGATCTCCTCGGCACGCGCGATGATCTCCTGCTTGTCCGAACCGATGAGAGGGCGGAACACGGGGATCTTCACGGCCTCGTTGACGGCCATGATGTTCTCAAGCGTTTGGGAGGCAACCTGCCCAAGCGATTCACCCGTAACGATGGCCTTGGCACCCTCGATGTGTGCAATGCGCTCGGCAACCGAATACATAATGCGGCGATACATAATCACGCGCAGGTTGCTGGGACAGGTGACCGAAATCTCACGCTGGCAGTCGCCAAACGGCACCACGTACAGGCGGCCGATCTGGACACCTGGCTCAAGCGCACGGATGATGTCCTGCACCAAATACTCGCTCGTATCGGACGTCTGCGGACGACCGGAGAAATGTACCGGCACGCACACCGCGCCGCGACGCGCGAGCATCCAGGTCGCCACCGGAGAATCGATACCCGACGACAACAGCGTCACGACCTTGCCGGCAGAACCCACCGGCAGACCGCCCACGCCACGCTCGGAGCGCGCATACACGTAGACGCTACCCTGGACCACCAGTACGTGCACCATCGCATCGGGGTCGCGCATTTGAACCTTTTTATCGGGGAAGGCCTCGCACAGTACCTCGCCCACCTGACGATTGATATCAATCGAGGTGAGCTCATAGTCAGTATTGGAGCGCTTGGCGTGCACCTTAAACGAATCGAAAGGACCAAACTCGCGCAGTGCCTTCACGGCGGCGGCGCAGTACTCTTGCGGGTCGCGGTTGGTGTGATACGCCAAAGACACACGAGCAACGCCGGGAACGGTGCGAATGACACGCGCCGCCTCATCGGCCTGATGCTCGTTAAAGGTCACGAGAATATAACCGGAAATTCGAGACACGGCATTCACGGAAAAGGCGGCCAAGGCCGCCTTGATGTTATCCATGAGGATATGCTCAAAATGTGCGCGGTTCTTACCCTTCAGTCCAACCTCGTGATAGTGGACCAGGCAGACGCGAGCCGCCATTTAGGCTTCAGCAACCTTGTGGCCGAGCGCCTTCTCGTAACGGGCCTCGTCGTAAGAGATGTCGCCGTCGACAATCTCGTCCATAGCCATCGAAATGGTATCGGCACCGGAAAGCCCGATGGTGATGTCATCGACATCTTGGACGGCAAGCACGCGGTTGTGCTGGCCACGCAGCATGCTGTTAATGTCGCAGGCGCGCTTGGAGGCAAGCGAAGCGAGCAGGAAGCGGTTGTGATCGGTCTTCTCCAGAAGATCGTCAATGCAAGGCTTTACAACGGACACGGACCTCAGATCCTTTCATGCATATCGAGAACGCGAACGAGCTCATCGGTCGCGCGGTCGAGATCGTCATTAACCACGACGTCGTCGTAGCGGTCGGCAAGGGCAAGCTCATCGGCGGCGTTTGCCATACGCAGCTCAATCGTCTCGGGCGTCTCGGTACCGCGACCGACCAGGCGCTCGCGGAGTACCTCAAGCGAAGGCGGCTTGATAAAGATCAACACGGCCTCGGGGAAACGCTCCTTCACCTGCAGGGCGCCCTGGACATCGATCTCCAAAATCAGAGATGCGCCAGAGGCGAGCTTGGATGTGACCTCGCTCACCAACGTGCCGTAGCAGTTACCGTGGACCTCGGCCCACTCAACAAACTCACCGTTTGCCACGCGGCGGTCGAACTCCTCGCGCGTCAGAAAAAAGTAGTTGACGCCGTCGACCTCACCTTTGCGTGGTGCTCGCGTGGTAGCCGAAACCGTCAGGCCCAGGTTCGAGCGGCGCTCGCGCACACGAGTGACGAGCGTACCCTTCCCTGCGCCTGACGGTCCAGAAATCACAAAGAGCTTGGAATCCTGAGCGCTCACTTATTTGGTCAGCTGCTCGAGGAGCTGCTCGCGCTGACGGACGCCGAGGCCCTGGACGCGACGGGTAGCGGAGATACCAAGCTCCTCCATGATCTTGGCGGCCTTGGCCTTGCCATAACCAGGAAGAGACTCGATGAGGGTGGAAACCTTCATGCGGGAAGCGATGGGGTCATCGGAGTTGAGCACGGACTCGAGGGACTTCTCGCCCTTCTTGATCTGCTCGCGAAGCTCAGCGCGGGCGTGACGTGCGGCAGCAGCCTTCTCAAGAGCCTGCTTACGCTGCTCATCGGTAAGCTGAGGGAGTGCCATTCGTACCTCCAAATAGTTGGGTTATATCTGATTCAATAATTGGCATTTTAGCACGTAGAACGTACAAAATGCCCAATCGCGGCTCCATAGGTTAGACGATACCCGCAAAAAGTGCAATATACTGCGCCCAAAGTTAAGCCCCTGACCTGCGATTCCACACAAAGGATGGGAAAGTTTACGCAGGCACAGGGGCTATTTTGTGCTAATGAGACCCAAAAGTGGTGACTTAGGGGAATCTTTTACGCGATGTTTTCGACCAGCTCGGCGACAATGGCGTCAAAGGCGGCAACCGGATCGTCGGCGCCGGTGATGGGACGGCCCACCACAATGTGGCTTGCGCCACGCTCGATAGCCTGGGAAGGCGTCGCCACGCGGGACTGGTCGCCTAAGGCGGCACCCACCGGACGCACACCCGGAGTCACGATCAGGGCATCAGGACCCAGCAGCTCACGCATGTCGTGAGCCTCCATCGGCGAGCACACGATGCCATCGATGCCGTTGGCCTGAGCGAGCTTTGCCAGGCGGGCGGCCTCCTCGGCCACCGGCGACTCGACGCCAATCTCGCTCAAGGCATCCTGATTCATGCTCGTGAGCACGGTGATGGCGACGAGCTTGGCGCGGTCCTCGCGCGCCTCCTCGGCACCCTCGCGGCAGGCAGCGAGCATGGCGCCCGAACCCAAGCCGTGAACCGAGAGCAGGTCGGCACCGGCAAGCGAGGCCGAACGGGCGGCACCGCGAACCTGATGCGGAATATCATGGAACTTAAGGTCAAGGAAGACCTTAAAGCCCAGGTCCTTAAAGGTCTTGACGATCTCGGGGCCCTCAGCGTAATAGAGCGTCATACCAACCTTAAGCCAGGCGGCATGGCCCGAAAGCTCGTGGGCAAGCTCGAGCGCACGCTCGCGGTCGCAGTCGAGAGCGACGATTACGCGGTCGCGGGCATCGGTCTCTAGCATTCGAAAGCACCTACCAGTTCGTTGATGTCCTTCACGCCTTGGGACTCAGCCCAGGCCTCGAGCTCGTGCGCGATCTTGAGCGAAGCGCACGGATCGACGAAGTTGGCCATGCCGACCGACACGCAGGTGGCGCCGGCCAGGATAAACTCAGCCGCATCCTCGCCGGTCATGACACCGCCGACACCGTTGATGGGGATATCGACGGCCTGGGCAACCTCCCAGACCATGCGCACGGCGATGTGGTGGCACAGCGGGCCCGAAAGGCCGCCCTTGGGCTTGGCCACGCGGGACTTGCGGGTATGGACGTCGATGGCCATGCCCTGGATGGAGTTGATGACTGAAAGGCCGTCGGCGCCGGCAGCCTCGAGGGCCTTGGCGATCTCGGCGACGTTGACCGGAGCCATCTTCACGAACAGCGGCTTATCGGTCACCTTGCGGCAGGCAGCCATAACGGAAGAGGCGCCCTCGGGCGTGGAGCCCATGGCGGCACCGCCGGCGGCGATATTAGGGCAGCTCACGTTGATCTCGTAGCCGGCAGCCCAGGGGCACAGCTCGACATACATCTCGAGTGCGCGGACAAACTCGTCAACGGAGTGGCCGGCAACCTGACAGATGACCTGGCAGCCGTCCTTGGACAGCTGTTCGAGCCACGGACCGGACTCGCGGGCAAAGGCGGCCACGCCGGGGTTCTGAAGGCCCACGGAGTTGATCATACCGCCGGGAATCTCGGCCATGCGGGGCGCGGGATTGCCGGGCCAGGGCTCGGCAGCGCAACCCTTGGTGGTGATGGCACCCAGCTGGGAGACATCAAAGAAGTTCTGGAACTGCCAGCCGTAGCCAAAGGTACCGGCTGCGGTGTTGATGGGGTTTTGCATCTTGACGCCGCCGAAATCGACGGCCATGTTCACGGTACCCACTAGAAGACCACCACCTTGGAAGCATCGAACACGGGGCCGCACATGCAGGCGCCCTTCATACCGTCGACCGTCTCGACATTGCAGGTGTTGCAGGCGCCAAAGCCGCAGCTCATCATGCGCTCGAGCGACACCTCGCAGTACGCGCCGGCCTCGGCGGCAGCGGCGGCGACCTTCTTCATCATGACGGCGGGGCCGCAGCTGGCCACATAGTCGTAGCCGCCCTCGCCGAGCAGCTCGGATGCCGGGTCGGTGCAAAAACCGTGCGTGCCCAGCGTGCCATCATCGGTGCACACGTTAACCGTATCGCACAGCGCGCGGAACTCATCGACGCCCACGGCCTTGGACGCGGTGCCAAAGCCCAGGCACACGTCGACGGCTACACCCTGCTCGGCAAGCTTGTCGGCAAGGCACAGCACGGGCGGAACACCGATGCCACCGGCGACGAGCAGGGCCTTCCTGGTGCCCTCGGGTACCATCCAGCCACGGCCACCGGGGCCCAGCAGGTTAGAGGTGGAGCCAGGGCCCATCTGGGACAAACGACGGGTATCGTCGCCCACGACGGCGTACCACAGCTCGACGGTGCCAGCCTCGGCGTCGGCGCGGTAGTAGCTCAGGGGCACGCGAAGCAGCGAGGACGCATCGCCGGGTACGGCGATGTTCACAAACTGACCGGGCTTGAGCGCACTTGCAAGCTTGGGGGCCGAGATGACGAGCGAGAAGATGCCGTCGGCAATCTCCCGGTTCGAGACGACCTCGAAGTCGTGCATGCGTGCAGTGGAAGGTGTGGGCATAGACGCTCCAATCCCCCATGCGGTTGCATGGTCCAAACGAACAGAAAGCGCGGCACCGCAAGGGCGCCGCGCACAAAAGCGATAAGGCTATGCTAGCAGATGCAGCCGTCGGCAAGCGTCTGCTTACCGCCGACAAACACATCGGTGGCACGACCGGTGAGCGTGCGGCCGGCAAAACCGGAGTTCTCGGCGCGCGACTCGTAACCGTCCTCGCCAACCGTCCAGGTGGCGGACGCGTCGAACACGGTCAGGTCGGCAACGGAGCCCGCCTTGACCTGAACCTGGTCGAGACCCAGGATCTCACGCGGCTTGATGGCCATGAGCTCGACCATGCGGCCCATGCTCATCTTGCCCGTGTTGACCAGCTCGGTGAGTACGAGCGACAGCGAGGTCTCGAGGCCGATCATACCAAAGGGCGCAAGCTCGAACTCACGGGCCTTCTCCCACGGGGTGTGAGGAGCGTGATCGGTGACGATAACGTCGACGGTGCCGTCGATGACGCCCTGACGGATGGCCTCGGCATCCTCCTCGGTGCGCAGCGGCGGATTGACCTTGAGCGAGGTGTTGTAGGTCTCGTCCAAGTCGTTCTCGGTCAGAAACATGTGGTGCGGGGTGGCCTCGCAGGTCACCTGGACGCCAGCGGCCTTACCGGCACGCACGAGCTCGAGACCGTGAGCGGTGGAGATGTGCTGGATGTGCAGCTTGGCACCGGTCAGCTTGGCGATCTCGATGTCGCGGGCGATCTGGAGCTCCTCGCCGGCAGCCGGCCAGCCCTCGAGAGCCAGACGGGTCGAGACCTTGCCCTCGTTGATCTGGCCGTGGCCGACCAGGTCCTCGTCCTGGCAATGGCTCATAAAGACCTTGCCGAACATCTTGCCGTAGTCCATGCAGCGACGGAGCATACCCGCGCCCTGCACGCCGCGACCGTCGTCGGTGAAGGCGACGGCGCCGTGGGCGACCATATCGCCCATCTCGGACATGGCCTCGCCCTTAAGACCGCGGGTCATGGCGCCCGACGGATAGACGCGGCAGTGACCGACCTCGGCAGCGCGGGACTTGACGAACTCCACGACGGTGCCGTTATCGGTGACGGGATCGGTGTTGGGCATGGCGCACACGCCGGTAAAGCCGCCCTTGGCAGCTGCGCGGGTGCCGCTCTCGATGTCCTCTTTGACCTCGTAGCCGGGCTCGCGAAGGTGAACGTGCATATCCACCAGGCCAGGGACGAGGTACTTGCCGGAAAGGTCGCGGACCTCGGCTCCCTCGACGGCGAGATTCTCGCCGACCTCGGCGATCTTGTCGCCGTCAATCAGGACGTCAACGACACCGTCAAGCTCGACGGACGGGTCGACGACGTGGGCATTCTTAAGAAGCAAGGCCATTATCGGCACCTCCAAGCAGCAGATACAGGATAGCCATACGCACGCAGATACCGGCGTAGACCTGCTCCAGGATGACAGAGCGTTGCGGGTGGTCGGCCATATAGGAGTCGAACTCGACGCCGCGGTTGATGGGGCCCGGGTGGCAGATGATCGCATCGGGCTTCATGAGCTTCTCGCGGTCCTTGGTCAGACCGAAGAGCTTGTGGTACTCACGAATGGTCGGGAACGGGGCACCCTCGAGGCGCTCCTGCTGCACGCGCAGCATGTAGACGACGTCCAGCTCGGGCAGGACGGAATCGAGGTCGCTCGTCACGTGGTCGCAGCCCAGGACCTCGGGCGCCGGCGGCAACAGCGTGCCGGGGGCGACGGCGTAGGTCTCGCAGCCCATGATCTTAAGGGCGGGAATCAGCGAGCCGCAGACACGGGAGTGCGCGATATCGCCGACGACAGCGACCTTCAGACCGTGGAAGTCACCCTTGTGCTCCCAGATGGTGTACAGGTCGAGCAGGGCCTGCGTGGGATGGTTGTGCTTGCCGTCGCCGGCGCAGATGACGCTCGCGGGCGAGTTCTGCGTGACGATGTAGGGAGCACCGGCGTGCTTATCGCGCACGACGATGCAGTCGATCTTATAGGCGTTGAGGGTCTCGACGGTGTCGACGAGGCTCTCGCCCTTGACCGTGGAGGTCGAGGAGCCGCCAAAGTTGAGGCTGTCGGCCGAAAGACGCTTCTCGGCGAGCTCGAAGGAGCTACGGGTGCGCGTCGAGGGCTCGTTGAACATGTTGACGATGGTCTTACCCTTGAGCGTGGGGACCTTCTTGATCGCACGCTCGTTGACCTCAGAGAACGCCTTGGCGGTCTCGAGGATGAGCTTGATGTCCTCTTCGGAGTACTCGGTAATGTCGATCAGGTGCTTATGGTTGAACGCCACGGTACTACTCACCTCCCAGCGGCGCGGAGCCCACGTGGGAACCCGGCGCGACGTCGTTAATCTCGACGGCGGTGTGGCCGTCGACTTCCTTCATATATAGGTGCACGTTCTCCTCATGCGACGAGGGAACGTTCTTGCCGACAAAGTCCGGCGAGATGGGGAGCTCGCGGTGACCGCGGTCAACGAGAACTGCCAGCTCAATACGGCTCGGACGGCCCAGGTCCATGACGGCGTCCAGAGCAGCGCGGATGGTACGACCCGTGTACAGGATGTCGTCCACCAGCACGACGCGCTTGCCGTCGACGCTAAAGGGAATGTTGGTGGCGTGGATCGCGGGAGCGAAATTGGTCGCATAGTCATCGCGGTAGAAGCTGATGTCCAGGCTGCCGAGCGGAACTTCGACGCCCTCGATCTCCTTGATCTCCTCGGCGAGCTTCTTTGCCAGAAGGTCGCCGCGCGTGACGATGCCGACCAGAGCGAGGTCTTCACAGCCCTCGTTGCGCTCGAGAATCTCGTGCGCGATGCGGGTCATCGCTCGATTGACGGCGGTCTCGTCCATGATGACCGCCTTGGGGGAAGTCGTGCCCATCGATCTCCTTCCTCACATGTCTTGACTGCTGACACAGTCAAAAAAATAGATGCCCGACCGCTTAAAGCGGACCAGACACCCACAGGAAAGGCTGCTCGCATGGCAGCTATGTAATTCCATGTGGGTATCTCGTACCCCTTTAATGGTCAAGGGATAGTGTAGCCAACCTCGAGCTTAATTGCGAGCATAAATACAGAGCAATCCGTAAACGGAGCCCAATGCTCCATAAACCTATATATATTTGTGGGACGAGCTTGAAAACGCACGCACGAGCTGGCATAATCCCCTCAGCTGCACGCAAATCGGATCTACGTCCAGGGCCGTGGCGTGGGCACTATCGCCAAAAGAGGAATATCTCTGTGTAGATTGCGCACAGGGAGCGACTTCTGTGCTATAGTTCAGGCTTGTTTGTTAACGCGACATGTTCGTTTGTCGCCCAAGGAGGGTCAGTTATGTCCAAAGTTTGCGAAGTTTGCGGTAAGCACCCCGTTGCCGGTCGCTCCATCAGCCACTCTCACCGCGTCACCAACCGTAAGTTCCGCCCCAACATCCAGCGCGTCTACGTTGTCGTCGATGGTCACCGTCGCAAGATGAACGTTTGCTCCACCTGCCTCAAGTCTGGCAAGGTTGCGCGCTCCTAAATAAGGTCTTACCAACAAGTACCTCGGACTCTCCGGGTCAAAGACCTCGCGTTCATATAGAACTTACCAAAGGCGTCCTCCCCTACGGAGGGCGCCTTTTTGCACTCATTGGGGACAGACTTACATGAGTGTTTGCAGATGTCAAAGGGATCGTAACCCAGCTGGTATGCCCTGTAGCTTGACCAGCGGTACGCCTCGATTGAGCCAAGCGCACCTTTCACGAGATTGAGACGAATATAGTCGAGCAGCTGCACCGCCTGCGTGTCTGACTCAACCGCGACCCGCGAATAGCAATTGTCAAGAAGATGCCCCGTTCTTCCCGTTTTCCGATTGAAATTCTCATGTAAGTCTGTCCCCAATGAGCGGGGCGATGCAGCAGGCAGATAGTTTTAGTTAAAGCGTTTCAGTTTATTGAAGCGTTTTAGTGTGCCTTTTACGGGAATCTTACCGTTCGCCGAATAATTTCTTGCTATCATGCAAGGCGTAGGGTAAATCTCCGATCGCAAGGAGACACAAATGGTGAAAAAGTCACCGGAAAACACTACTCCCGCAATTGTGGACAACGTAGAGGCGCTTGAGGCTAAGCTCGCTCAGATGCGAGAGGCCCAGGCGCTTTTTGCTACGTACACGCAGGAGCAGGTCGACAAGATCTTCTATGAGGCCGCCATGGCCGCCAACAAGGCTCGTATCCCGTTGGCGAAGATGGCCATCGAGGAGACCGGCCGCGGCGTTCTTGAGGACAAGGTCATCAAGAACCACTACGCCGCAGAGTACATCTACAACGCTTACAAGAACACCAAGACCTGTGGTGTCCTGGAGCGCGACGAGGCTTACGGCATCACCAAGATCGCCGAGCCCATCGGCATCGTGGGCGCCGTCATCCCGACGACCAACCCCACCTCCACCGCGATCTTCAAGACGCTGATCTGCCTGAAGACCCGCAACGCCATCATCATCTCCCCGCACCCGGCTGCCGCCAAGTGCACCATCGCCGCCGCCAAGCTCGTGCTTGACGCCGCCGTCAAGGCCGGCGCCCCCGAGGGCATCATCGGCTGGGTCGATGTCCCCTCCATCGAGCTGACCAACATGGTCATGCGCGACGTCGACATCATCCTCGCCACCGGTGGCCCGGGCATGGTCAAGGCCGCTTACTCCTCGGGCAAGCCCGCCCTGGGCGTTGGCGCCGGTAACACCCCGGTCGTCATCGACGACACCGCCGACGTGCTGCTCGCCGTCAACTCCATCATCCACTCCAAGACCTTCGACAACGGCATGATCTGCGCCTCCGAGCAGTCCGTGACCGTCATCGACACCATCTATGACCAGGTCAAGGCCGAGTTCCAGAAGCGCGGCTGCTACTTCGTCAAGCAGGGTGCCGAGATGGAGGCCCTGCGTGCCGCCATGTTCAAGAACGGCGCTCTCGATCACCGCATCCCCGGCATGGCCGCTGCCAAGATCGCCGAGCTCGCCGGCATCGAGGTTCCCGCCAAGACCAAGATCCTGATCGCCGAGGTCACCTCCACCGACCCCGCCAAGGAGGAGTTCTCCCACGAGAAGCTCTCCCCGGTCCTGGCCATGTACCACGCCAAGGACTTCCAGGAGGCCGTCGACAAGGCCGAGCACCTGGTGCTTGCCGGTGGCCCGGGCCACACCGCCTCTCTGTACGTGCACCCCGCCCAGGCCGAGAAGATCAGCCTGTTCGAGCACGTCATGAAGGCCTGCCGTATCGTCATCAACACCCCGTCCTCGCACGGCGGCATCGGTGACCTGTACAACTTTGGCATGAAGCCGTCTCTGACCCTGGGCTGCGGCTCCTGGGGCGGCAACTCCGTCTCCGAGAACGTTGGGGTGAAGCACTTGATCAACGTTAAGACTGTGGCCGAGCGCCGTGAGAATATGCTGTGGTTCCGCGCTCCCGAGAAGGTCTACTTCAAGAAGGGTTCCACGCCCGTCGCCCTCGACGAGCTGGGCAACGTCATGGGCAAGAAGCGCGCCTTCATCGTCACCGACCAGTTCCTCTTCAAGAATGGCAACACCCGCGCCATCGAGGCCAAGCTCGACGAGATGGGCATCGCCCACGACTGCTTCTACGACGTCGAGCCCGATCCGTCGCTGCAGTGCGCACGTCGCGGCGCCAAGCAGATGGCTCTCTTTGAGCCGGACGTCATCATCGCCGTCGGCGGTGGCTCCGCTATGGACGCCGGCAAGATCATGTGGATGATGTACGAGCACCCCGAGTGCAAGTTTGAGGACATGGCCATGGACTTCATGGACATCCGCAAGCGTATCTTCACCTTCCCCGAGATGGGCAAGAAGGCCTACTTCGTCGCCGTCCCGACCTCTTCGGGTACCGGCTCCGAGTGCACGCCGTTCGCCATCATCACCGACAAGGAGACCGGCATCAAGTGGCCGCTCGCCGACTACGCGCTGCTCCCCAACATGGCTATCGTCGACGCCGACAACTGCATGACCGCCCCGCGCGGCCTGACCGCTGCCTCCGGCATCGACGTCATGACCCACGCCATCGAGTCCTACGTCTCCATCATGGCTTCCGACTACACCAAGGGCCTCTCCGAGCGCGCTGCCAAGCTCGTCTTCGAGAACCTGCCCTCCAGCTTCACGAACGGCGCCAAGGATCCGCACGCCCGCGAGGAGATGCACAACGCCTCCTGCATGGCCGGTATGGCCTTCGCCAACGCCTTCCTGGGCCTCAACCACTCCATGGCCCACAAGCTCGGCGCTTTCCATCACCTGCCCCACGGCCTCGCAAACGCTGTCATCCTGACCCGCGTCATGCGCTACAACGCCGCCGAGGCACCCGTCAAGATGGGTACCTTCTCCCAGTATCCTTACCCCAACGCGCTGCACAACTACGCCGAGATGGCCAAGTACTGCGGCATCGAGGGCAAGGACGACAAGGAGGTCTTCGAGAACTTCATCACGAAGCTCGAGGAGCTCAAGGACTTCATCGGCGTCAAGAAGACCATCGCCGACTACGGTGTTGACGAGCAGTACTTCCTCGACACCCTCGACGAAATGACCGAGCAGGCATTCAACGACCAGTGCACCGGCGCCAACCCGCGCTACCCGCTCATGAGCGAGATCAAGGAGCTCTACCTGGACGCCTACTACGGCCGCGAGCCCCAGGATTACGCCGTCTGCTAGTTTTAGCACGGTTTTTAACGGCGGGGGTGCACGGGTGTTTCACACACCCCCGCCGTCGCTTCTATCGCATCGTTGAAAGGATGCAACCATGCTGCTACCCGATTCCAAGACCGAGCTCGTCCGCCGTGGCAACAAGGTCGTTTACGACCTGGGCGACAAGATTGTCAAGGTCTTTAACGAGACCAAGCCTGTCTCCGACGTGTTCAACGAGGCTTTGAATCTTGCCCGCATCAATGAGTGCGGCATCCGCAGCCCCAAGGCTCTCGAGGTTTCCCAGCTCGAGAACGCCAACGGCTGGGCGCTCGTGACCGAGAAGGTTCCGGGCACCACCCTTGCCGAGAAGATGACTGCCGAGCCCCAGCGCTTTGGTGAGTACCTCGAGATGTTCGTCGACCTCCAGATCGAGATCCACGGCTACACCTCCCCGCTGCTCAACCGTCAGCGCGACAAGTACGCCCGCATGATCGACAGCCTTGATCAGCTCAATGCCACCACGCGCTACAACCTTCAGGAGCGTCTGGACGGCATGACCAAGGAGTTCAAGGTCTGCCACGGCGACTTCAACCCCTCCAACGTCATCGTCGGCGACGACGGCCAGCTCTATGTGTGCGACTGGGCACACGCCACCCAGGGCTCCCCTGCTGCCGACGTTGCCACCACCTACCTGCTCTTTGCCCTCAACAGCAAGGACCAGGCCGAGGCCTACCTGGAGCTCTACTGCGACCGCGCCGACATGCCCATGCAGGTCGTGCGTCAGTGGACGAGCATCGTTGCCGCTTCCGAGCTCGCTCGTAAGCGCAACGTGAACGATGAGTTCCTGAAGAATTGGATCGACGTCGTCGATTATCAGTAATATCTGAGCGATTTATTTCGCATCGGAGGCACAAGGAAAACCCCGCAGCTCGCATGGGCTGTGGGGTTTTCCTTTTAGATATCGAGGATGCCACAAGATAAAAGGACGGCCCCGCATCTCCCCGATCTGGAGAAATGCGGGGCCGTCCCGTATATCGAACTACAAGCGAAATCGTCGATTAACGGCGTGCTGCCTTCACAAGCTCGGCGACCTTGGCGACGACCTCGTCGATCGCCACATCCTCGCGCTCACCCGTGGCACGGTCCTTGAGCTCAACGGTGCCATTCTTAAGGCCACGCTTACCCAGAACGACCTGATACGGGAAGCCCATAAGATCGTTGTCGGCAAACTTAAAGCCGGGACGCTCGTCGCGGTCGTCGACGACAACCTCGATACCCTCGGCGCACAGGCCATCAACGATCTGCTCGCAGACGATAGCGCACTCCTCCTTCTTGGGATCGAGCGGAATCACCGCGACCTCGTACGGGGCAACGGAGACCGGCCAGACGATGCCGTGCTCGTCGTTGTGCTGCTCCACGACGGCAGCGAGCGAGCGGGACACACCAACGCCGTAGCAACCCATGATGAGCGGCTTCTCCTTACCGTCCTCATCCATAAAGGTGGCACCCATGGCCTCGGAATACTTGGTGCCCAGCTGGAAGACCTGAGAGACCTCGATGCCACGGGCAGCAGAGAGCGGCTTGCCGCAGTGCGGGCAGGGGTCGCCGGCGACAACGGTGACCAGATCAGCCCACTCGTCGACGGTAAAGTCGCGCTCGGGGCAGGCACCGGTAAAGTGATAGTCGACCTCGTTGGCACCGCAGGCCCACTGCTTGGACTCGCGCAGGCTCTCGTCGCAGACCAGACGAATGCCCTCGGGCAAGTTAACCGGTCCGATAAAGCCCTTATGCAGACCGTAGGTCTGGAGCTCCTCATCGGTCATCATGCGATAACCCTTGCCAAAGACATGCTCGGCCTTGCAGTCATTGAGCTCATGATCGCCCGGGACAATGGCCACGACTGGCTTGCCCTCGGCATCGATGAGAGCCAAGGACTTGCGCGTGCCGTTCTCGGGGAAGCCAAAGAACTTTGCAACGGCCTCGATGGTGCCCATGCCCGGAGTCTTGACCTTGGTGAGCGTACCGTCGCCAGGACCCTCGGTCACAACGACCTTGGTGCTTGCGGCCTCATCGTCGGCAGCGAAGCCGCAATCGTCGCAGTAGACGAGCGAAGCCTCGCCGGCGTCGGCCAAAGCCATATACTCGACGGAGGTATCGCCACCGATCTCGCCGGAGTCGGCGACAACGGGCAGGGCCTTGATGTAGCAGCGCTCGCAAATGTTGGCATAGGCCTGCTTCATCTTGTCGTACTCCTCCTGCAGGCTCTCCTGCGTGGCGGAGAAGCTGTAGGCGTCCTTCATGATGAACTCGCGACCGCGCATCAGGCCAAAGCGGGGACGGAACTCGTCACGGAACTTGTCCTGGATGTGGTAGAGGTTGACGGGAAGCTGCTTATAGGAGCGCAGTTCATTGCGCACCAGGGCGGTGACAGTCTCCTCGTGGGTGGGGCCCAGCACGAACTCACGGCCGTGACGGTCATCGAAGCGCACGAGCTCCTTGCCATAGACATCGATACGGCCGGACTCACGCCACAGCTCGGCATCGACCATGATAGGCATCATGAGCTCCTGGGCACCGGCGGCATCCATCTCGTCGCGCACGATGTTCTCGATCTTGCGGATCGAGCGCCATGCGAGCGGCAGATAGGAATACAGGCCGGCGGCCTCCTTGCGGATCATGCCGGCGCGAAGCAGCAGACGGTGGCTCGCAAGCTCGGCGTCCGCCGGATCCTCTTTGAGCGTCGGCGCGTAAAGCTTAGACATATACATTGCTCGAGTCATTTACTTCTCCTCAATAAGCTTGTCGACCTCGGCCATGAGCGCGTCGACAATTTGATCCTCAGCTACTTTACCAATGATCTGGCCATGCGAAAAGAGCAGGCCCTGACCTCGTCCACAGGCCACGCCCAAGTCGGCGTCGGAAGCCTCGCCGGGGCCATTAACGGCACATCCCATCACGGCGATGGAAAGCGGCGCGGAATAGTTCTTCAGTCGCTCGGTAACCTCCTCGGCGATGGGAATGAGGTTGACCTGGCAACGAGCGCACGTGGGACACGAGACAATCTCGGGACCACGGCGACGCAGGCCCAGCGACTGCAAAATTCCCCAGGCAACCGGCGGCTCCTCAACCGGATCGGCTGTGAGCGACACACGCATGGTGTCGCCAATGCCTTCGAAAAGCAAGATACCCAAGCCTACAGAGCTCTTGATGGTGCCCTGGAGCTTGGTCCCCGCCTCCGTCACGCCCAGGTGAAGCGGAACGTGGGGAATCTCACGCGACAGGGCTCGATAGGTATCAAGCGTCGTTTGCACGCTATGGGCCTTGGCCGAAAGCACAATGTTCGTAAAACCGCGGTCCTCAAAGTGCTTGACGAAACGCTCGCTCGACATCACGAGCTTCTCGGGCTGCGTAAGCTCGTCGCGCTCAGCGATATCCTGCTCGAGTGAGCCGGCGTTGACACCGATGCGAATCGCACAGCCCGCAGCGCCGGCGGCGTCGATGACGGCATCGACCTTAGCCCAATCGCCGATATTGCCGGGATTGATGCGAAGCTTGGCGGCACCAGCCTCGACGGCGCCGATGGCGAGCTTATGGTTAAAGTGAATATCGGCGACGATCGGCACCGGAGACTCGGCACAGATGGTGCGGAAACCCTCAAGCGCGGCCTCGGTGGGCACGCTCACGCGCACGATATCGCAGCCAGCCTGCGCCAACGCGCACACTTGCGCAAGCGTTGCCTGGGCGTCAGCGGTATCGGTGCAGGTCATGGATTGGACCACCACCGGCGCGCCGCCACCGATCTGCACACCGCCCACATGCACGGGGCGCGTCAACTCGCGCGGCAAAGGATGGGTTAAAGACAATCCAAACACTCCCCTACAAAATAAATCGAAGGACGTCGGAACGAAGCATATAGACAAATAGCAGTGCAAAGAGCGCGATGCCAACATAGCTCACAATCGTCTGCACCTTGAGTGGCAGCTCGCGACCCGCAAACTTTTGAATGATCTCGATGACCAGCTTGCCGCCATCGAGTGGTGGGATGGGCAACAGGTTCATAAAGCCAAGCGAGAACGAAATGAGGGCGGCAAACGAAAGGAACGTGGCAGGGCCGGCAGCAGCAGCCTGTGAGGACATAACGCTAATGCCCACGATCGAAGAAGACTGATCGAGAATCTCCATCGTATGCTGCGGCTGGAGCAGGCGCATCACGCCCTCCGCTGTCCGCACGACATAGGAGAACGACAGGCGAGCCGACGTGATGGGGTCTAAACGGACCACCTGCGTAGAGGCATACACACCTAGGCGCTCGTCCTCTTTGAGCGCAACCGAGGTCGAATGCTGCTTGCCGTCGCGCTCATACTCAATGGCGATATCGTCCTTACCGGCGGCCTTGCCGATGGCATCGTAAACGTCCATCCAGGTAGCGCACGATACTCCGTCAACCGAAAGGATCGCGTCGCCGCCCTCGATACCCGCCTTGGCGGCAATAGACCCCTCGTCAACCTGACCGATCACGTTGGTATCCATCGGCACGGTGACACCCGCAATAGAGTAGATGCTCATAAGCAGCAAAAAGCCCGTCAGGATATTGACGAGAATGCCCGCGAGCAGCATAAAGGCGCGCTTGAGAAAACCCTGGCCCAGATAGGTATGCGAACGCTCTTGCGCAAGGAACTCGGCTTCGCCGCACGGCAGCTCCCACACATCGCCCTCGGCAGTCGCATGCTCTCGATCGAACCGGCGGCCGTCAAAGGTGGTGTAACCCGCCGCGTCTCGCGGCAGCGTCTGATACCTGGTGGGATAGTAGCTCGGCGAGGGCTTCTCCCCTTCCTCATACCAAGGCGCGATAGAGCCCCAACCCAAGAGCAAGGCGCATGCCTCGAGCACAACCTCCTCGGATAGCTCGAGCTCGACAGCAAGGTCGGCCACGGTCACGCGACCATGACGATAGATAGCCGCGAGCACGCGATCGGCACACGAGACGTCGGTCGGATCCATACCGCAGATGGCAGCGTAGCCACCCAGCAGCAGCGGGGTCACGCCAAACTTGGTTCCAATGCGACGTGACGTGTAATGGATGTCAAAGCGGCACGGCAAGCCCAAAAAGAACTCGGTCACACGGACGCCGCAGGCACGTGCCGCCAAAAAGTGGCCGCCCTCGTGCAAAAACACGAGGACGGAAAGCATCAACAGGCCCCAAAAGACCGATGAGAGAACGCTCAGAACAGTATCCATAAAACGAAAAAGCAATCCTTATGGGTTAGGAACGGGTTGCGGCGAGCACCTGCGCAGCCTTTTCACGCGCCCACGCATCGATGTCGCGAAGCTGCTCAAACGAATCGACCGCCTGCTTATCGTGGGCATCCATGCAGGATTCCACAATGCGATCGATATCAGTAAAGCAGCAGCCATCGTGCAGGAAAGCATCGACGGCGACCTCGTTGGCGGCATTGAGCACGCACGGCATGGTGCCACCCGTCTTGCCGGCACGTTCGGCCAGTGCCAGACAGCGGAAGGTATCCATGTCGGCAGCATCAAACGTGAGCTGCCCCAGCTCGCGGAAATCGATACGAGGCGCCGGGGTATCCCAACGCTCGGGATACGAGAACGCGAACTGGATGGGAATACGCATGTCGGAAGCACCGAGATGCGCCATCACGGAGCCGTCGGCAAACTCGACCATAGAGTGAATCTTGGACTGACGCTGCACGACCACGTTAATGAAATCGAGGTCGCAGTTAAACAGATGCATGGCCTCAATGCGCTCCAGGCCCTTGTTCATGAGGGTGGCGGAGTCGATGGTGATCTTGGCGCCCATGGCCCACGTGGGATGTGCGAGGGCATCGGCACGCGTCACGCGGTCGAGCTCGTCGCGCGTGCGGCCAAAAAACGGACCGCCCGAGCAGGTGAGCCAAATACAATGAGCCTCGCGTGGGTTCTCCCCCAGATAGCACTGGAAGATGGCGGAGTGCTCAGAGTCGACTGGAATAAGCTGGCCCGGTTGCGCCAACGGCATAAGCAAGTCGCCACCGACGACGAGGGACTCCTTGTTGGCAAGGGCAAGGCGCTTATTTGAGGTCAAGGCCGCATGGCTCGCCTCGAGACCGGCGGCACCCACAATAGCGACGAGTACGCAGTCGACATCGTCGCGACGCGCGAGCTCGCAAACCGCCTGCGCGCCAACGCCGAGCTTCGTTCCCTCGGGCAACTCCTGCAGCACGGCGTCATCGCCATGAGCGACATCGGCCACGGCAACCGCCGAAACCGAGAACTCGCGGGCAGCGGCAACAAGCTCGGAGGTACTGGAGTTAACGGACAGCGCCGTCACCTGCAGGCGATCGGCATGCTGGCGGCACACATCGAGCGCCTGGGTGCCGATGGAGCCCGTACAACCCAGGATGGCAACACGGAGGCGTCCATCGGGGCCATACGTCGTCTGGAATGACATTACAGCACGCCTCCGATCATCAGCATCAGCTGCGCGGTGATGCAGCCGAAGATAAGCGAATCGCTACGATCGAGCATGCCGCCGTGGCCCGGGATAAGGTTGCCGGAATCTTTGACGCCCACACCGCGCTTGATGCGCGATTCGATAAGGTCGCCGATAACGCCCAGAATGGACACGACCACGCCGCACAGCAGCGCATAGGGCAGGCTGAGCTTGAAGAAATGCGTCGCCCACAGGATGAGCCAAATCAAAACCGAGCCCAGGATGCCGCCGACAAACCCCTCCCAGCTCTTTTTGGGAGAGATCTTGGGAACCATCTTGTGCTTACCGATACGGCTGCCCACGATGTAGGCAAACGAATCGGAGACCCAAAGGGACGCGCAAACGCCCACCGAAAGCAAGGCACCGGCAAAACCGGGCACGGCATCGCGCAGCAGCACGATAGCCGACAGCATAAAGCCAGTGTAGATGGGACCCATGAGCGTCACGGCCACATCAGAGATGCGGGTACGCGGCGACCAGACATACCAAATGCCCACAGCGAGCATCAGGGCAAAAAGCAGGGCATTCAGCAGCATCGAATCGCCCAGCGCCGACAGCGGAAAGAGCACGGCGGCAGCGATGCCCATGCGCTCGTTAGCCATCTTGCCATCGAGCCTTGTCATACGGAAAAACTCATAGCAGCACAGACCGCTCATGACGGAAACAAAGATGGCAGTGGGCACGATACCCAAAACCAGACACAGGATAAAGACAACGGCGTAGACGATACCCGCGGCGGCACGGGTAATAAAGCCCGCCAGCCACGAACCGGTGCCGCTCTTCGCTGTAGGCGCTCCCGCAGCGGTAGCTTTGCGCGCAGGCGTCTTGGGAGCAGATGCCTTGGGACGATCGGACACGATTAAGCCTCCTCGGTCTTGCTCAGTCCACCAAACCTACGGTCACGGCCCTGATAGGCCAAAATGGCGTCGACAAGGCCCCAACGATCAAAGTCGGGCCAATAGGTATCGGTGACATAGAACTCGGAATAAGCCACCTGCCACAGCAGATAGTTCGAAAGGCGCAGCTCACCAGAGGTGCGAATCACAAGCTCAGGATCGGGAAGGCCGGCGGTATAGAGGTGGGAAGCCACCATGTCGTCATCAATTGCGGCAGGATCAATCTTACCGGCGGCAACGTCGAGCGCAATCTGACGGACAGCGCGGGTAATCTCGGCACGCGCGCCGTAGTTGACGGCAAGCGCCAGCGTCATACCGGTGTGATCGGCGCACTCGGCAAGACCGCGTTCAAAAACGTCGCGGGTCTTCTTGGGCAGCGCGGAAATATCACCCAAAAAGACAACGCGCACGTTTTCGCGCTTCAGAAGCGGCAACTCGTCGATGAACGTCTTGGCAAACAAGTGCATCAAGACGTTGACCTCATGCTGCGGGCGGTTCCAGTTTTCGGTAGAAAACGCATAGGCAGAAAGCACGTCGACGCCCAGGCGCACGCAGGCGGTAATGATCTCGCGCAGCGAGACGATACCCGCCTTGTGGCCCTCAGTGCGTGCAAGACCGCGCGACGTGGCCCAACGACCGTTGCCGTCCATGATGCACGAGATATGGTGCGGAATGTTATTGAGGTCAAGGTCGGAAAAACCGACGCCCGCAGGGGCGTCGGCAAAGTACTCGACCAGTTTATGCTCGTCGTATTGCACCTTAGATCTCCATGACCTCGGCTTCTTTTTCCTTCAAAAGCTCCTCGACCTTGGCGACATACTCATCGGTGTGCTTCTGGACCTTGGCCTGCTCGCGACGGACATCGTCCTCGGTGAGCTCCTCATCGCGCTCGAGCTTGTTGTTGAAGTCGCGACGGATGTTACGGATAGACACCTTGGCCTGCTCGGCGTACTCGCGGCACTCCTTGACGAGCTCGCGACGGCGCTCCTCAGTGGGAGCCGGGAACGGAAGACGAACGACGGTGCCATCGGAGTTGGGGGTAATACCCAGATCGGAAGCGCCGATAGCCTTGACGATAGCATTGATGAGTGCCTTGTCCCACGGCTCGATGAGCAGCATGTGGGCCTCAGGGGTCTTGACGGCGGCAACCTGCGTGACCGGCGTGGGAACACCGTAATAATCGACGGTGATGTCGGACAGAATGTTGGCATTGGCGCGGCCGGTACGAACCTTGGAGAAGTTATGCTTGAGGGACTCGAGCGACTTGTCCATATGGGCGGTGATGTTCTCTGCCATGCTTAATCCTCCTGATAGACGAGCGTGCCGACGGGCTCACCCGAAAGCGCGCGCTTGACGGTGTCCTCGCCATCGATGTTGAGGACCAAAATCGGCATACGGTTGTCCTGGCACAGTGCCGTAGCCGTGGAATCCATAACCTGCAGACCGCGGACGAGAACCTCGTGATAGGTAATCTTGTCAAAACGGACGGCGTCGGCGCACTTGACGGGATCTTTGTCGTAGATGCCGTCAACCTTGGTGGCTTTAATCAGAATCTCGGCGCCGATCTCGCACGCACGAAGAGCCGCGGCGGTGTCGGTCGTAAAGTACGGATTGCCCGAACCGGCGGCAAAAATAACGACGTTGCCCTTGGAAAGGTGGTTGATGGCGCGACGGCGAATATAGGGCTCGCAGATCTCGTTCATCTGGATAGCGCTCATCACGCGGCAGGGAACATCGTTATGCTCGAAGGCATCCTGCAGGGCGAGCGCGTTCATAACGGTAGCCAGCATGCCCATGTAGTCGGCCTGAGCACGCTCCATGCCACCGGCAGCGCCGGCCATGCCGCGGAAAATATTGCCGCCGCCGACAACGACGCCGACCTCATGGCCAACGGCTAGCAGCTCCTTGACCTGCTTGGCAAGATGGTCGGTAACCTTGGGGTCGATGCCATATTGGCCGTCGCCCATCAGTGCTTCGCCGGAAAGCTTAAGAAGCACGCGTTTATATCGGATGTCGGACAAAGCGATCCTCCTTTAATTAGACTCTCAATATGATATCAAAGGCTCTGATAAGAGCCATGAAAAAGCAGGCTGTGAGTAAAACCCACAGCCTGCTCATTACCAGCTACAAAAGCTTATTTACTCGCCACGGACCAGACGGTCAAAGGCAACGACGGTAATGGTGTCGCTGAGCTCCTTGGAGACCTGCTCAGCGTACTTCTTGATGGTGAGGGAGCTGTCCTTGATGAACTCCTGCTCGGTGAGCACGGACTGCTTGTAGAACTTCTCCAGACGGCCGACAGCCATCTTCTCCTGAATAGCCTCGGGCTTGCCGGACTCGGCAGCCTGGGCCATGTAGATCTGCTTCTCGTGCTCGACGGTCTCGGCCGGAACCTGATCGCGGGTAGCGCAGATCGGGGCGACGGCGGCAACCTGAAGGGCAACGTCGTGAGCGAAGGTCTTGAAGGACTCAGTCTGAGCGGTCTCGGCCTTCTCGAAGGCGAACTCGACGAGGACGCCGATCTTACCACCCATGTGGATGTAAGAAGCGAGCGCGCCGTTCTCGGCCTTGCGGGCAGCGAAGCGGGAGATCTTCATGTTCTCGCCCATGATGTGAATCATCTCGGTGAGCTCGGAGGAAACGGTCTCCTCACCCATCGGCTTCTCGAGCAGAGCGTCGACGTCAGCAGGCTCGGTGGTAGCGACAACCTCAGCGACCTTGGAAGCAAAGCCAGTGAACTTGGCGTTGGAGCCAACGAAGTCGGTCTCGCAGGAGAGCTCGAGCAGAGCGCCGGTCTTGCCATCCTCGGAGACGAACGCGGCGACAGCGCCCTCGTTGGTCTCACGGCCAGCCTTCTTGGCAGCCTTGGCAAGGCCGTTCTTACGCAGAACGTCGACAGCGGCGTCCATGTCGCCGTCAGCCTCGACGAGAGCCTTCTTGCACTCCATCATCGGGGAGTCGGTCATCTCGCGGAGCTGCTTGACCATAGCGGCGGTAATCTGGGCCATTGTGGTTCCTTTCAAAGAGATGAAAAAGAATTAACTAAGACTGATTTACTCGGCCTTGGGCTCAGCGGCCATCTCGGCCTCGGAGACCTGCTCCTTGCCGGAGCCAGCGAGGCAGGCGTCAGCCATGAGCTCGCACATAAGGGTGACAGCGGAGATAGCGTCATCGTTGCAGGGGATGCCGTACTCGACCTCGTCGGGATCGGAGTTGGTGTCGATCAGAGCGACGACGGGGATGTTCAGGCGCTGGGCCTCCTTGATGGCGTTCTCCTCGCGCTTGGTGTCGATGACGAAGAGAGCCTGGGGCAGACCCTTCATGTCGCGGGCGCCACCGAGGTTGGTCTGGAGCTTGGTGAGCTCCTTGCCGAGAACAGCCTGCTCCTTCTTGGGCAGAACAGCCATGCGTCCGTCCTCGACCATGGCCTCGAGCTCCTCCATGCGGTTGATGCGGGAGCGGATGGTGACGAAGTTGGTCAGCATGCCGCCGAGCCAACGCTGGTTGATGTAAGGCATGTTGGCGCGCTCAGCAGCGTTCTTGACGGCCTCCTGAGCCTGCTTCTTGGTGCCGACGAACAGCACGTTGCCGCCCTTGGCGACGTTCTTGACGAAGGTGTAGGCCTGGTCGGCGTCGAGGATGGTCTGCTTGAGGTCGAGGATGTAGATGCCGTTGCGCTCACCGAAGATGAACGGCTTCATCTTGGGGTTCCAGCGACGGGTCTGGTGACCGAAGTGGCAGCCGGCCTCGAGCAGGGTGCGGATATTAATCTTGGTAGCCATGTTAAACCTCCTGTGGTTTGCCTCCGCGCGGGGTCATCCTCCAAAACCAACCCGGACATGTGCTACCAAAGCCCGGGCACCACGGTATGAAGTAGCCGCGCGTGCGTGATAAAAACATGTTGCCGTGAAGCAACCCGATGAATGATAGCAGGAATGCATCTTCCTGCCAACCCGCAATCAAAACCACACACCTGAGTGCGGCGCGGGACGTCCCAGCCACTATTCGCCGCGGGGATGGGCTTGAGCCACGGCACGTTTGAGCCGATCGGGCGTGAGATGCGTGTAGATCTGCGTCGTGGACAGGCTCGCATGACCTAGCAGCTCTTGAACCGAGCGCAGGTCCGCACCGCCCTCGAGCAAATCGGTCGCAAAGGTATGGCGCATCGCATGCGGGGCAATGTCGGCCGGAATGCCGGCGAGCGTCGCCAGCGTATGGAACCGCCGCCTGAGCATGGCGGCACTCATGCGATTGCCGCGCGCCGATATAAGCAGCGGATGCGGCCCGGTAGCGGGGTCACGGCGCTTTGCCTGAGCGAGCAACTCCGGCCTCCCCTCCTCAATATAGAGACGCGTCGCCTCGAGTGCGCGACGATACAGAGGGACGATACGCTCCTTGCTCCCCTTGCCCCAAAGTCGCAGCGTTCGCTCGGACCAACCAATAGACTCCACGTTGAGCGCCGCGAGCTCCGAGATTCGCGCGCCGGAGGCATAGAGCAACTCAAGCATCGCCGCATCGCGCAGTCCCGCGGGCGTCGAGGTATCAGGCGTCTTGAGCAGCGCCTCAACCTGCTGGGTCGTAAGGACGCCCGGCAGGTCACGTGGCAGCTTGGGCGATGCGATCGCCGAGACCGCATCGCCCTCGACAATCCCCTCGGCAGCCATCCAGCGATAGAGAGATCGAATAGCCGACAGGTGCGCCGCAAGCGTTCGGGGAGCCACCTGCTCACGCGAAAGCTCGGCAAGATAGCGACGAATGGTGCGCACGTCGGCAGCGAAAGCATCAATATTCTCGCGCTCGCACCAGACAGCAAAGCGCTCCAGTCTCGAGCCATAGGCCGTCACCGTGTTGGGAGAAAGTCCCTCAACACGTGCGATATAGGCGATAAACGAGTCGACGGTGTCGTACAGGTCAAAGGCTATGACCGGTCGCCTCCAAACAAGTCGGAGCGCGTGGCCAAGTAGGCATCAAGGGCCTCGAGGGCGCGATCCGCATAAGCCTGATAGCGGTCGCGTTTGCTGCGGCGCTTACCATCCTCGAGTGGCGGCACCAGGCCAAAGTTGACATGCATAGGCTGATAGCCCACGGTGGCAGGATCGGTCGCATAGCCCACGAGCGCACCCAGGGCGCCCACACGCGGCAACTCGACGCCCGCGGCACCGATAGCCTCGGCATAGGTGTTGAGCGCCGCGAGCAGACCTGTCGCCACGGCTTCCATGTACCCCTCGGTGCCGGTGATCTGACCGGCCAGGCGCACGCCGGTACCGGGCACGGCAAAGGTGCTATCGAGCACGTGAGGGGCGTCGACAAAGGTATTGCGGTGCATGACACCGTAGCGGAAGAACTCAGCGTTCTCCAGGCCCGGCACCATATGGAAGACGCGCTTCTGCTCGCCAAAGGTCAAGTTGGTCTGGAAGCCCACCAGGTTATAGGCGGTCTTCTCCTTGTTCTCGGCACGCAGCTGAATCGCCGCCCAGGGGCGACGTCCGGTACGCGGGTCGGTGAGGCCGACGGGCTTCATGGCGCCAAAGCGAATGGCGTCCTTGCCGGTGCGCGCAACTTCCTCGGCAGGCTGGCAGGCTTGGAACAGATCGCCGCCCTCAAAGTCTTTGAGCACCACGCGGTCGGCCGTGGTAAGCGCCTCGATAAAGGCCTCGTACTCCTCCTTGTTGAGCGGAGCGTTGAGATAGTCGCCGCTCCCCTGCTCCTCGTAGCGCGACTGCGAGAACAGCACGTCCATATCGAGCGTGGAGGCATCGACGATCGGCGCCGCCGCATCAAAGAATGCCAGGGCATCGCCACCGACGAGCTTCATAACCTCTTCGCTCAGCGCCGGTGAACACAGCGGGCCCGCGGCAATGACCACGTGACCCTCGGGAATCTGTGTGACCTCACCGTGCACGACCTCGATATTGGGACGAGCGGCAACCTCAGCCTCGACAAGCTCGGAAAACTTGACGCGGTCGACCGCCAAGGCGCCACCGGCGGGAACAGCCGCGCGATGGGCGCAATCGAGCAGGACTGAACCCATGCGCTCAAGCTCGGCCTTCAGCAAACCAGCCGCGGAATCCGGACGGGTCGACTTAAACGAATTCGAGCAGACGAGCTCTGCCAGGTGATCGGTATGGTGAGCCGGGGAGCTCACCTGGGGGCGCATCTCGCACAGCTTTACGGCAAAACCGCGATCTGCCAGCTGGATCGCGCACTCCGAACCCGCCAGACCGCCACCGATAACTGTCACCTGATCGAACTGCATCTGCAAACACCTTTCTAATTGACACGTTTTCCATTGTGACCGAAGGGTGTCTGGGCGTGAAGGGCAAACTTGGAGGGCGCATACCTTCCATCCATCATGCGCTCGATAAGACCCTCGAGTTCAAGCGAACCCAAGAGTTTGAGTACGCCGACAGCATCGAGCGAGACGAGCGCCGCGATGTCGTCGACCTTGAGCGGAGAGGCGATGAGCGCATGCATCACGGTCTGCTGCGTTGGATCCAGGTCGGCAATGCCGGGAGCATCGGGGCGCGAGTAGCGCAGGGTTCCGTAGATGCGTGAGATAGCCATCTCGATAGATTCCTCGTCGACGATGCAGCAGGCACCGTTCGCAATGAGGTAATTCGTGCCACGCGACTCGGGCGATAGGATCGACCCCGGCACGGCAAGAAGTTCGCGCCCCAAATCCATAGCAGCCTCGGCTGTGGAAAACGTCCCAGAAGGCATACCCGCCTCGGATACAAAGAGGGCTTGCGACAGGGCCGCGATTACGCGATTGCGGCGCGGAAAGGCGAACTTGCGCGGACCCATGCCCCACGGAGAGATCGACACGACCGCGCCACCCGTATCAAGCGTGCGCGTAATCAGCCCCGCGCTCGAACGCGGGTAGACCACGTCGGCGCCCGTCCCCAGCACCACAACGTGTTTGCCGCCGGCGTTGACCGCAGCCCAACCCGAGGCCTGGTCACAACCGACCGCACCGCCCGAAACTACCGTCACTCCCGCCTCAACCGCCACCTTCGCCGCAAGCTCTGCCACGGCAAGACCATACGGCGAGGCCTTTCGCGCACCGATGATGGAGAGCGCGGGCGTCGAAAGCGCCTCGGGGTTGCCGCGCACATAGAGCGTCTGAGGTACATCAGAAAGCTCCAAAACGGTCTCGGGATACAACGCGTCACCTGGATGCAGCTCGAAGGTCCCCTCAGCCATCATTGGTCCCTCCTTCCCTGGTACATCGCCGCCTCGAGCACGTGGTCCTGCGTCACCTGCTCGCTCTCGGCGACATCTGCGATCGTGCGCGCAATGCGAACAAGGCGCACGATGGCCACGCCCTGTGAGATGCGTGCGCTTCGACAGGCCGAGCACACACTTCTCCGCCGCATCATCGAGCTCAAAGGTCGAAACGACGCCGTCAATGGACCGTGTCTCGTCATCCTCGGCCTCGGCATCCGCATCGTCCATGCGGGATTCGCGCCAAGCGCGAAAGGCGCGACCGCGCACAACGTAGTCACGTAACTCGGCCGACGACATGCCCTCCGCACCCTCGATAATCACTTGAGGGTCGGGACGGGTCACATCGATCATCATGTCGATACGGTCGGCCAAAGGACCGCGCAGTTTAGACCGATAGCGCTCGACCATCGCCGCCGAGCAGCGACACGGCACCTCGCGATCGCCCAAAAAGCCGCAGGGGCAGGGATTGCTCGCAGCCAGCAGCTGAAAGCGCGACGGGAAGGTAAAAGCCCCGTCGACGCGTACGATCCTCACGTAGCCGCGCTCGATGGGCTGACGCAGCGTCTGCAGCACGCCAGTGGGAAACTCGGCAAGCTCGTCCAAAAAGAGCACGCCGCCATGAGCAAGGCTGATCTCACCCGGGTGCACCGGGCGCCCGCCGCCGATAAGGCCTGCGGTCGAAATACTGTGGTGGGGACTGCGGAAGGGGCGGTGCCCCGCCAACAAGCCATCAATGTTCTCACCCAAAACCGAATGGATGCACAGTGCCTCCTGCTGATCCTCAACGGAAAGCTCGGGCAGGATGCCGGTCATACGGCGTGCGAGCATCGTCTTGCCCGATCCCGGAGACCCGATCATGAGCAAGCCGAGTTCTCCTGCCGCCGCAAGCGCCATGCCGCGTTTAGCGACTTCCTGCCCCAGCACGTCGGCATAGTCGAGCTCAGGCTCAAAGGTCGCTTCGACGCCCTCGGAATCCAAGTAGTGCCGCGCGGCATCGCCCATACCATGAGCAAGCTGAGACAAATGATCGATGAATCCGCAATCCACGCCCGCGAGTGGCACATGCTGGTCTGACCTGCCGGCGATAAAGGACAGCCCCAAATCACGCGCCAATAACTGAAACGCCACCTCGCCCTTGACAGGAAGCACCGTACCGTCCAAGCCAAGCTCACCAGCGATAAGACAACGATCGAGGTTGTCGCGGGGAATCTGCCCATCGGCCGCCAATACCGCGATGGCGATGGGCAGATCAAAGCCGCTACCGGTCTTGCGGATATCGCCGGGCGCCAGATTGACCGTAATGCCCGAGCGCGGGATCTCGAACCCGGCGGAGCGCATCGCGCAGCGAATACGACCGCGCGACTCCATCACCTCCATACTCGGTATGCCGAGCATCTGGATGCCCGGAACGCCGCCGGCAAGCGAGACCTCGACCGTGACGGGAATCGCCTCGACGCCGCGGATGCAGGCCGCGTGAACGGCAAACGTCTCGAACGCCATCACGACACCTGCCAATCGAACGCGTTGTACTGGTGCTCGATCTCGGCGATATGCCCGCCGCGAATGGTAACGCCCACGGCATCGAAGCGAATCGCCTTGAGCGGATAATGCTCCATGAGATAGCAACTTGCGATGCGGCGGTAGCGACGTTGCTTTTGGGCGTCCACGGCCTCCTCGGGAAAGACCCGCGTGCTGCAATCCAGCGCAACGCGTCTGGTCTTGACCTCGGCCATCACCACGACATCGTCGAGCTCATCGAGCAGCACCAGGTCGGCCTCGCCCTCGGTGCAACGATAACCCTGCTCCAGCAAGGTGTAGCCGCGCTCGTTAAAGTAGTCGATGGTGATCAGCTCGCCCAGCATGCCCAGCTCGCGAGGACTGAGTCCCTTGATAAACTCGGGCGTCATCGCCCCGCAGTCGAGCTTGCCGTTTTCCCAACACTCCTTGAGCTGCTGCGTCTTACTCTTTTTGCTTGCGGCACTCATGGGGTCTCCTTTCCCGCACACTGCATTGCCCCGATGATGAGAGCACCTTTCATGCGGGTAAGTACCGGAAGCAAACCAAAAGCTGACCAAATGCCGTCAAAAAACGGGCCGTACGCAGCAATGGTGTTGCATACGGCCCGCTACCAGCAGGTTTATAAAACCCCAGAGGTCCCTGTCTCCACAATTGACCTAGAAAAGGCGCTCAGTCTGCAGAAAGTTTCCGCAAAAGCTCACGCGGTGCAGCGGACAAAGTCCATGTTTGCGAATGGCCTCGATGTGCTCGGGGCTCGCATAGCCCTTCGACTCGGCCAGATGGTACTCGGGGTACTCGGCGTCGTACTCGACCATCATCTCGTCACGCGTGACCTTGGCCATGATGGACGCCGCGGCGATGCAGGCGATTTTGGCATCGCCCTTCACCACATCGCGCTCGTTAGGAACGGCGCCCAAGGGGTTGCCATCCATGAGGACGCAGTCGGGTTCAAGTCCCGTATCAGCCACGGCGCCCGCAACGGCGGCACGGATAGCACGGGCCATGCCCATCTCATCGATATCCTTCGGCGCGATATGGCAAAAACCGATCGCCGTCGCCACCTCGGCAATCTTCACTGAGAGCAACTCGCGGCGCGCGGGCGTGAGCTTTTTGGAATCGTTGATACCCCAGACGCGCGGCTCCATAGGAAGACAGACGGCGCATACCGTCAAAGGGCCGGCCACCGATCCGCGACCCACCTCGTCGACACCAACGACCACCCCATCGCCGCCAAGCTCATGCATAAGCTCGTACATGTCATTGACGCGCTCGCGCTCGGCAAGCTCTTTGGCATGGCGTTTGAGGGCGCGCTCACAAGCCTTGATCACCTGCTGGCGCGGGTCCTCGCGATAATGCTCTACGAGGGCGGGAATCTCCTCAAACGTAGCGCTCGCCAACTCACCGGCAACCTGCGATGCCGAAACCGAGCTCGTCATGTTGGCCATACCAGGCCCTCCTTGCATGCAAATCAGATAAAAAGAAGGGCCACCCGAAGGTGACCCTTGTGTCCAAACGAGTGGACAGACGCTGCGATCTTCTTAGCGCTTCTCGGGGATGCGAGCAGCCTTGCCCACCTTGTCGCGGAGGTAGTACAGCTTGGCGCGACGGACGCGACCATGGCGAACGACCTCGAGCTTGGCGATCTTGGGGCTGTGAAGCGGGAAGGTACGCTCAACACCGACACCGAAGGACATCTTGCGGACGGTGAAGGTCTCGCGGGCACCGGCGCCGGCCATGCGGATGACGTCGCCCTGGAAGACCTGGATGCGCTCGCGGTCGCCTTCCTTAATGCGGTAATGAACCTTGACGTTGTCGGCGACGCGAACCTGAGGAATGTCCTCGCGGATCTGCTGACGCTCGATTGCGCGGATGTAATCCATGTGCAATTCCTTACTCTTCTAGAGGTGCCGTACCACCTTGGCCGGCACGTAGTTGAACAAACGTATTCGAGTATACACGCGCGGGTTTCTGCTGCAAGAACAATTTTTTTACGCAGACAAAAAGACAAAACCCGCACATGATAACCGCCCGCCTCACGAATGAGACGGGCGGTATGAGGGGGGGGCTACGCTAGGCGTCGATGCGCAGAGCGCTAGGCGTTGCGCTTGGCCTCGAGCCTGGCCTGAGCGGCAGCCAGGCGCGCGAGGGGCACGCGATAGGGCGAGCAGGACACGTAGTCCACGTCGGCCACGTTAAACAGGCCCTTGATCGACTTGGGGTCGCCGCCGTGCTCACCGCACACGCCAAAGTGCATGCCGGGATTGGTGGCGCGACCCTTCTCGACAGCCATGCGCACGAGCTCCAGCACCGCCGAGTCGATGGTCTCGAAGGGGTTGTCCTTCAGGATCTTCTTGTGCAGGTACAGCGGAATGAACTTGGCCTCGGCATCGTCGCGCGAGAAGCCGAAGGTCGTCTGGGTGAGGTCGTTGGTGCCAAAGCAGAAGAAATCTGCGTGCTGGGCGATTTCGTCAGCGACCATGCAGGCGCGCGGCAACTCGAGCATCGTGCCCACGGGAATGTTGAGCTCGACGCCCTCCTCGGCGGATACCTCGGCGATTACGTGCTCAATGACCTCGCGGGTCTGGACATGCTCGGCCGTGATGGAGACGAGCGGAACCATGATCTCGGGGCGCGGATCGACGCCTTCCTTGATAAGGTGGGCGGCAGCCATGGCGACGGCGCGGACCTGCATGAGTGGCAGATCGCCAAAGACGACGGACAGGCGCACGCCGCGCAAGCCCAGCATCGGGTTGGACTCGACCATGCCGTCGATACGACGCAGGCGGGCACGCAGGGCGGCAAGCTCTTCCTCGCTGGCGCCAGCGGCTTCCTTCTTGGTGATGGCGACCTCGAGCTCGCGAGGATCATCCAGGAACTCATGCAGCGGCGGATCGAGCAGGCGGACGACCACATCGCGGCCAGACATGGTCTTGAACATCGCCAGGAAGTCCTCGGTCTGAACCTTGAGCAGATCGACCAGGGCCTGCTGCTTCACGGCCTCATCGTCGGACAGGATAAAGCTCTGGATGATGTTCTTGCGATCGCCCAGGAACATGTGCTCGGTACGGCACAGGCCGATGGCCTCGGCGCCAAACTCGAGCGCGAGCGCGGCATCCTCGGGGTTGTCGGCGTTGACGCGTACATGGTTGGCGTGACCGTCGGTCTCGTCCAGACGGATCTCGTCGGCCCAGGACAAGATGGTGTCCAGGTCGCCAGTGAGCTCGGCCGAAACCAGATCGACGGCGCCATCGACGACGATGCCCTGGGTGCCGTCGATGGAGATGACATCGCCCTCGTGCAGCACGCGGTCGCTGCCCTCGATGCGCACGACCTTCTCGGCGGCGTCGATGCGGAAGCGCTCGACACCGCAGACGCAGGGCGTACCCATGCCGCGCGCGATAACGGCGGCGTGGCTCGTCTTGCCACCATGGCTCGTCAAGATACCCTCGGCGGCAACCATACCCTTCAGGTCGTCGGGGTTGGTCTCCCAGCGAACCAAAATGACTTTATGCCCCTCGGCGGAACGTGCAACGGCGTCATCGCTCGAGAACACGACCTCGCCCACGGCGGCACCGGGGCTGGCGTTCAGACCGCTAGCCAGCGCCTCGTACTTCTTGGAGGCGTCGAACTGCGGGTGCAGGAGCTGGTCGAGCTGTGCGGGGTCGATGCGGCTCACGGCCTCCTCACGGGTGATCAGGCCTTCCTCGACCATCTCGATGGCGATACGCAGGGCGGCGGTAGCGGTGCGCTTGCCCACGCGAGTCTGGAGCATCCAGAGCTTACCCTGCTCGATGGTGAACTCGATATCGCACATATCGCGATAGTGATCCTCGAGCGTCAGGAACACGCGCTCGAGCTCCTCACCTGCAGACTCGAGGCCCGGGGTGGTCTTGAGGTCGGCGATGGGCTCGGTGTTGCGGATGCCGGCGACAACGTCCTCGCCCTGGGCGTTCACCAGAAAGTCGCCGTAGAACTCCTTAGTGCCGTCGGCCGGGTTGCGCGTAAAGGCAACGCCGGTCGCGGAGGTCTCGCCCTTATTACCAAAAGCCATGGCCTGCACGTTGACGGCGGTACCGAGCTCGTCGGAGATAGCATGCTGCTTGCGGTAGATGCACGCACGCTCGTTCATCCAGCTGCCAAAGACGGCTTGGATGGCAAGGCGTAACTGGAGCTCCGGGTCGTGCGGGAAGACGGGCTTGCCATCGACAACCTCGAGCTCGGGGTACAGGGCGGCCTCGACGTTCTCGGAGAAGAGGCCCTTGAAGGTCTCGACGAGCTCTTGCAGATCCTCGGCCGAAAGCTCGGAATCGACGCGAACGCCGGCGACCAGACGAGCCTGGGTCAGGGCGTTCTCGAACAGGTCGGCATCGACGCCCATGACGACGTTGGAGAACATCTGGATAAAGCGGCGGTAGCTATCCCAGGCAAAACGCGGGTTTTGCGTCTGGGCAATGAGACCCTGAACGGAATCGTCGTTGAGACCCAGGTTGAGAACCGTGTCCATCATACCGGGCATGGAGAACGGAGCACCCGAGCGCACCGATACGAGCAGCGGGTCGTTGGCGTCACCGAGCTTCTTGCCGCAGCGAGCCTCGAGGTCTGCCTCGGCGGCAACGATCTCATCGAGTGCACCATCAGGCCACACGTTGCCGGCACCGGAATACTCGACACAGGTCTGGCAGGTAATGGTAAAGCCGCCGGGAACTGGCAGGCCGATACGGCTCATCTCGGCAAGGTTCGCGCCCTTGCCGCCAAGCACAAAGTTCATGGACTTGTCGCCCTCAGTCACACAAGTGCCTTGGGCGTCGGTGCCAAAACGGTAAACCCTCTTGCAATCGCTCACGATACTTCCCCTTCCATGCGCTCACGCGCACGACCGTGGTAACGAATCGACCCGCCGGATGCGGGCCGTGAGGGAACTATACGGCGGGTTTTGGACAGGCTTGAGCAGAGGGTGCGCGGTTTGGTAAACGTGCTAAAACCGGCGGTAAACGGTAGGTAAAGGTGGTTACCTTATGAAGATACCACTACAAGGAAAATGCAGGTAGTATGCGATGTTTTTGCTAAATCGCTTTACCATTTATCAGCATTATTTTCAAGTATTCTCTTTGGGTAGCTAAAAGAGCCCCGTCCCAAATTAGCTACCCAAACAACCTTGTCCCAAGTGAGCTACTTTTGTTGAGCGCGGCGGGCGGCACGGCGGGCTCTTGCCTCTTGAATCTCTTCGAGGTGAGCAATGATCTCGGCAGCGCTTTCCTCGATGGCTTTGCCGTCGGTACGCACTACAAAGCAGCCCAGGCGTTTCATGAGCGCGCGGGCTTCCGCAAGCTCACTACGCACGCTCTCGGGCTCGGCATAGGAGCCGGCAACGGCACGGGCGTAGTCATCGCCCAAGCGGCTATCGCGAATTTCGGAAATCATATCGACGGTCGAAATCAGGCCGAACAGGCGCATCGGGTCGACCTCGTAAATCGACTTGGGCGGCTCCATGCCATGCGCCAATGGGACATTGGCGACCTTGTAGCCCTGATAGGCTAAATACATCGACAGCGGCGTCTTGGATGTACGCGACACACCCAGCAGCACGATATCGGCACCCGACAGATCGTCGCAACCACGACCGTCATCGTGCTCAACGAAATACTCCATGGCCTCGATACGATGGAAATAGCGGTCATCGGTCTTGTGAATCACGCCCGCAACGCCCTTGGGCGGTACACCGATGAGCGCCGACAGCACGGCAAGCGTCGGGCCGATCAGGTCGACCGAACGGATATGCAGCATACCCAGGTAATCGAGCACGCGGGCGCGAAGCGCCGGATCGACAATGGTGTGGAACACGGCAATATCGCGATGGTCCGCATCGACGCGCGGCCCCACAAATGACTTGACCTGCTCCACAGAGGTCACCTTAGGCAGACGCAAAACGCGAAAAGCCCCTTCATCAAATTGCCCGGACGCCGCAAGCACCACCTCACAAGCGGTATCGCCGAGCGAGTCGGAGATAACGATGACGGTGGGACGAGCGGTGACCGGGCAATCCATGCGGGGCTCCTTTTGCGCTTATGCGCAGGCTGGCTTACTTTTTGCGGGCAAGCTCACCGATGTTGGCGATGCCGGAGAAAACGGCCTCGAAGCGGTTGAGCAGCTTAAGGCGATTATCGCGAAGCTGCTCGTCCTTGTCCATGACCATGACCTCATCGAAGAAACGGTCGATGGGCGCGCGCAGGGCGGCGAGGGCGGCAAATGCGGCCGGGTAGTCCTCGGCAGCAAGGGCGGCATCGACAGCGGTCTGAGCAGCCTCGGAGGCGTCGGCGAGCGCGAGCTCGACCTCGCCCATCAGGCTGCGGTCGTACTCCGCACCCAGCTCGGGCTTGGAGATGTGCGCGGCACGGGCATAGGCGGTAGCCAGGTTGTCAAAGGTCTCGGCATCATTCTTGCGGGCCTCGTCGAGGGCGGCGCAGCGGGCGAAGAAGACGGACGGGGCGATAATGTGCACCGCGGAGACGGCGGCAACGGTATCGGCCGGGATCTTTTCGTCGCGGGCCATGCTCACCAGGCGGCCATGGAAGAAGTCACGAACCTGCTGGGCGACCTCGGCGGCGTCGAACTCAATGCCCTGCTCGCTGTAAAGCTGCAGAGCAAAGTCAATCAGCGACGTGGGGTCGATCGGCAGACGGTCGCGCAGAATGTTGATGATACCGATAGCGGCACGACGCAGCGCGTAGGGATCGGAGGAGCCGGTCGGGGGCTCGCCGATGGCAAAGATACCGGCGATGGTATCGAGCTTGTCGGCGCAGGCCACGATGCAGCCAGCGGTGCCCTCGGGCAGCTCGTCACCGGCAAAGCGGGGACGATAATGATCGCGAATGGCGTGGGCGACCTCGTCGTTCTCCCCCATCGCGGTGGCGTAGTAACCGCCCATCACGCCCTGCTGGCCCGTGAACTCGACGACGGCGTTGGACACCAGGTCGGCCTTGCACAGGTGCGCGGCGCGAGCGGCGTCGGCGGCAAGATGGGCGCCCAGATGAGCCTCGCGGGCAATAGCGAGCGCGAGCTGCTCAATGCGCTCGGACTTGGCGAGCACGCTGCCGAGCTTCTCCTGGAAGGCGACCTTGGCCAGGCGCTCACGGAACTCGTCGAGGGAGATCTTCAGGTCCTCCTCGTAGAAGAACTTAGCGTCGTCCAGACGGGCACGCACGACGCGCTCGTTGCCGTCGATCACGCGCTCGGCGTTCTCGGGCTTGCTATTGGAAACGACCACGAACTCACGCGTCAGCTTGCCCTCGCCGTCATAGATCGGGAAGTAGCGCTGGTTGGTGAGCATGGACTCGCAGATGATCTCGTGCGGGACCTTGAGGAACTCCTCATCGAAGGTACCGACGAGCACCGTCGGCCACTCGCAGAGGTTGATGACCTCCTCGAAGACCTTCTTGGGCGTATCGACATGGCAGCCAGGACGGGCAGCCTCAACCTCGGCGATACCGGCGAGAATCACCTCGCGACGGCGCTCGGCAGAAAGCACGCCGGCGTCCTCGAGCACCTGCTCGTAGGCGGCGGGGCTAGCGACAACGTGGTCACCGGGGCCAAGCACGCGATGGCCGCGCGTGGTGTTGCCGCTCGTCACGTCGGCAAACGACACGGGCACAACATCCTCGCCCAAAAGGCAGCAGATCCAGCGGACCGGGCGCACGAAGGTGGCGTGCTCGTGGCCCCAGCGCTGACTACGGTAGTTGGGCCACTGCAGGCCGGCGATGGTCTTCTCGCACAGGGCCGTCAGGATCGGAGTAGCCGGAGCGGAAGGAATGTTCTTCTCGGCAAAGACGTACTCACGGCCGTCGGTGTCCTCGCGACGGACCAGGTCCTCGGCAGCCACACCGCATTTGCGGGCGAAGCCCTGGGCGGCCTTGGTGGCGTTTCCGTCAGCGTCGAAGGCGATGTTGGCCGCAGGGCCACGCTTGACCTCGTGAACCTCATCGGTCGCGGTGGCGACGTCGGCAACGAGCGCAGCCAGGCGACGCGGGCTCGAGATCACGCGGACCTCGCCGTGGGCCAGACCGGCCTCGTCGAGACCCTTGGCGATCATGGTGCCAAGCTGCTTGACGGCATTGTTCAGCGGCGCGGAGGGCATTTCCTCCGTACCGATCTCAAACAGGAAATCCTTAGCGTCTGCCATGGCTTACGCCACCTCGCCTTCCTGGTCGGCATTCTCGTTGACTCCGGCGACCTCGGCCATATAGGCCTCGCAGCACGCCTTGGCGACGGCGCGGACGCGCAGGATGTAATTGGCACGCTCGACCGCGGACAGCGCGCCGCGGGCATCGAGCAGATTGAAAGCGTGGCTGCACTTCATGACGCAGTCGTATGCGGGCAGCGGCAGCTTGCGCTCCAGGCAGGAATGGCACTCGGCCTCGTAGTCGTCAAACTTCTGACGCATCATCTCGACGTTGGCGACCTCAAAGTTATAGGCACTGAACTCGCGCTCGTTCTCGAGGAACACGTCGCCATAGGTCATGGGCGTACCGTCGGGCAGGTAGCTCCACACCAGGTCGTAAACGGAGTTGACGCCCTGGGCATACATGGCGATACGCTCCAGGCCATAGGTGATCTCGACGGGCACGGGGTCGACCTCGATACCGCCCACCTGCTGGAAGTACGTAAACTGCGTGACCTCCATACCGTTGAGCCAGACCTCCCAGCCAAGGCCCCAGGCGCCCAGGGTCGGGCTCTCCCAGTCGTCCTCGACAAAGCGAACGTCATGGTCGTTGGGGTCCAGGCCAATGGCGGCAAGAGACCCCAGGTAGAGCTCCTGTGCGTTGACCGGTGAGGGCTTGATGAGCACCTGGAACTGATAGTAGTGCTGCATGCGGTTAGGGTTCTCGCCGTAGCGGCCGTCGGCGGGACGGCGGCAGGGCTGCGCATAGCAGGTGCGCCACTCGGCGGGACCGAGCGAGCGCAGCGTGGTCGCGGTATGGAAGGTACCGGCACCGACCTCGGAGTCATAGGGCTGCATAATGACGCAGCCCTGCTCGCCCCAGTACTGCTGGAGGCGCAGGATGATGTCTTGGAAGGAAAGCGATGAAGCGTTCATGCCTCTAATATCCCCTCGTCGAAACGATTACACGGTTAGGTACTGTACTATAGCGGTTTTTAGTCGATAGCGCCGATGCGGTTGAGCGGCCAGTAGCGAACGAGTGCAACGGCCATTAAGTCGGAGCGGTCGACCGGCCCAAAATAGCGGGAGTCGGCTGAGTTCTCTCGGTTGTCGCCCATCACCCACACACACCCGTCGGGGACGGTGTAGGGATAGCTCACCTGGACGCCGGGCGCTTGGACCGAAAGCGGCCAGCTCATGCCCGCCGTATAGTCCTCGTCGAGCGCTTGGCCGTCAACGACCACCTTGCCGTCCTGCAGGTCGACCGTCTGGCCGGCCGTGGCAATAACGCGCTTGACAAGAATATCATGCTCGGAGGTGCCGTCGGGGTTGTGAAACACCACGATATCGCCCTGCTTGACGGGCTGACCGAGCTCGAGGCTCACCTTTTGCGCCAGGATCTGGTCGCCAATCTCAATCGTGTCCTCCATAGAACCGGTGGGCACCACAAAGGGCTCGACCACAAAGGTGCGGATCAGGAAGGTGGCCACAAGCGCGATCGCGATGACCGCGATCCACTCAAAAGCGCCCCTCAACGCGGAATGCTGCGATGGAACCATACTCACTCCTCGCTCTGCGAATACGAAGCGTCAAGGATCTCCTGCGCGTAAGCGCGCTCCTCGGGCGTGAGCCGCGCAGTCTCGATCAAGTCGGGACGCCAGCGGCAGGTGCGCTCGATGGCGTTCTTGCGGCGCCAAGCGTCAACCTTGGCGTGGTCGCCACTCACGAGCACCGGCGGCACGCCCTCGCCGTTGAACTCGGCGGGGCGGGTGTACTGCGCATACTCGAGCAGGCCTCCGTCCTCGGCGGTCGAGAACGACTCGTCGACGTTGCTCATCTCGTCACCAAGGGCGCCGGGAATCAGGCGTACGACGGCATCGGCAACGACCATAGCGGGAAGCTCGCCGCCCGTGAGCACGTAATCGCCGATCGACAGGCGCTCGTCGGCATACGCATAGGCACGCTCGTCGACACCCTCGTAACGGCTGCACACAAACAGCAGGCGCTCGCTTTTGAGCAGGCGCTCGGCCACATGCTGCGTAAAGGGCTCGCCGCACGGGGTGAAGAACACCACCGTCGGCCGAGGGCCCTCCGCGCTAATGGCCTCGATGGCCTCGGCGATAGGCTCGACCTTCATGAGCATGCCCTGCCCGCCGCCGTACGGCTCGTCATCGACGGTACGATGACGGTCGTGCGTCCAGTCGCGCAGGTTATACGCCTTAAAATCAAAAAGGCCGGCCTTGCGGGCGCGGCCCAAAATCGATGTGGACATGACGGGCTCAAACATCTCGGGAAAGACCGAAAGGGTCTCAATCAGCATGTTGTCCTCCCTACTTGTCCATATCGATCAGGCCGTCCATAACGTGGACGGAAATTGTTCCTGTGTCGGGAAGATCGAGCACAACCTGCTCGATCACGGGAATCAGTACCTCGCCGTACCGATCGCCCTCGACAACCCAAACATCGTTAGCGGGCGTCGACATGATCTCGACGATCGTGCCGAGTGAACCGAAGTGCTCGTCGACCACCTCGCGACCCATCAGGTCGGTATAGGCGGCGTCGAGCGAATCGAGCTCAAAATCGTCACGATTTGCCAGCACGTAGCATCCGATGATGCCCTCGGCGGCCGTCAAGTCGTCAATGCCCTCAAACGAGACCAGATCGCCATCGCCCGTATCGGTGACGGACACGACCGTGCAAAAACGGTCGCGTTTGAGCGCCGGTGGCGTCAAGGCAACACGCATACCCGGCGTCAATACAGAAGGAAGCCCCCGCAGCGGCTGCGCGAGGACCTCCCCCTTCCTTCCGTGCGACTTGACCACACGGGCGATGTTTTTGTACTGGGACCTCAAGGTCCTAGCCCAGAACCTCTACCTCGACAGCAGTGTCGAGGCGAGCGGCCAGTGCACGGGCGAGCGTGCGAATGGCCTTGATGGTACGGCCACGACGGCCGATGACCTTAGCGACGTCATCCTCGGCGACCGAAACCTCAATCGTAGAGGCGTCATCACCATCGATGACCTCAAGGCTCACGGAATCCGGGTCGTCGACGATCTGAACAACGAGATATTCGACGAGATCGGCGATGCGATCTGAGAGCATTGCCTCACCCTCGAGCTGTGCAGCGTCAACCTCAGGCACGATTTACTCCTCGGCGCCCTCAGCGGCCTCAGCGGCAGCCTTAGCGGCCTCGGCCTCTTTGGCGAGCTGCTTCTTGGACTTCTTGACGACGGTCTCGGTCTTCTCGCCCTCGTTGGCGGCCTTGACCAGAGCGGCTACGGCGTCGGTGAGCTGAGCGCCCTTGGACTGCCAGTCGGCGATCTTCTCGAGGTCGAGGTTGATGGTCTTGGGGGCGGTCATCGGGTTGTAGCGGCCAACCTCCTCGATGATACGACCGTCACGCGGGGCGCGGGAATCGGCGACGACGACACGGTAGTACGGACGCTTCTTAGCGCCGTGACGAGCAAGGCGAATCTTGACTGCCAAAGGAAACTCCTCCAACCAAGCAGCTTTAGGCTGCAACTACAAACAAACAGTTGAACATAATACGCCATCGACGCGGGCAGGTGAAGTCCGTGAGACCAACTTCTTCGGTGTAGTCGAGGGCAAATCCATATCTTAGACAAGAATTCGGGATTTGCAAGCACATACACGCACCCCACATGAGCTGCGCGGTATACTCATGACATGGAAAGACGCGAACATACATACGGTTATGAGGATGCCATGGGCGTCACGCCGCCTCCCTGGACGGGTCCGGCGGTGGGCCTCATGGACCTCGATGCGTTTTTTGCGAGCGTGGAGATGCTCGACCATCCCGAATGGCGCGGAAAACCGCTCATCGTGGGCGGAGACGCCGATTCGCGTGGCGTCGTGTCCACGTGTTCATATGAGGCACGTCGCTTTGGCGTGCACTCCGCCATGCCCTCGGCCGAGGCACGGCGTCTGTGTCCTCAGGCCATTTGGACACACGGGCACTTCGACCGCTACCGCGAGGTGAGCGCGCAGGTCATGGCGATTCTCGCCGACGAGACCCCGCGCGTCGAGCGCGTATCCATCGACGAAGCCTTTATCGATATCACACCGGGTCGCTTTGCGCCCGAAGACCCGCTGCTGGTTGCGCGGCGCATCAGCGATCGCGTGGCAGCGCTGGGGGTGACCTGCTCCATTGGCGTGGGCTGCAACAAGACGGTCGCAAAGATCGCAAGCGAGCGGGATAAGCCGTTTGGGTTGACCATCGTGCGTCCCGGAACCGAGCAGCGCTTTTTGGCCGCGCTGCCGGTATCTGCCATGAGCGGCATCGGGCGCTCGGCCGAGGAGCGACTGCGCCGCATGCGCATCTATACGCTCGGCGAGCTTTCGCGTGCGCCAGAGTCTACGCTTGCCTCTATTTTTGGCGTCAACGGCGAACGCATGCGCCAGCGTGCGCTGGGACTCGAAATCTCCGAAGTCACGAGTCTCGATGAAGAGCGCGAGGTTAAATCGGTGAGCAATGAACGCACCTTTGCGAAAGATTTGACTGAGCGCGGGGACATCGAAGCGGCGATTGCGCTGTTGGGCGAGTCAGTAGGACGCCGCCTGCGCCGTCAGGGACTAACAGGCGCCACGGTGACGCTCAAGCTCAAGTATTCGTATGGAAGCGGGCGAACGGCGCAGCGGCGGCTTCCCCACCCCACCGACGACGAGAATATCTTCGTGGCAGTTGCGCTCGAACTGCTCGACAACATCTGGCAGGAAGGCATGCATGTTCGCTTAGCAGGCATCGGCATGAGCGACTTTGACCATCAGGGCGGCATCCAGACTGACTTGTTCTGCGAAATCGACGACCGCGGAGCCCAATCCAGCGACCGCCGCGAGCTCTCCGTCGCGATCGACGCCGTCCGAGACAAGTTCGGCGACACCGCCCTATCTTTCGGCCGCCAATCCCGCTTCAATGATTAACCGCCTTTGGGCAAAAAGAAAGCCGGGCAGGTGCGAATGATTATTCTAGGACGGGGATTTTTTAATCATTTGGAGCGTCATTTCGCCCTTTGAATGATATTGGCCCCAATTCCCGTCAGACGCGAAATCTGGTCAATCGTAAACCCCCGATGCCTCAACACTGCCAGAAGACGATTTCGCTCTGATTTCGGCAAAGTTTTAAGCTGATAAGGCTCATGCGGAGCCAAAAGAGCCCGGGCAACTTCCAGCGCATCCATATCGGAGATATGCTTACCTTCGGGCATAAAATAGGGATTAGGCTTGCCGTCGGTACTCGAAAGATAAAACGCTTCCGTACCCCCAAACAGATTGAGAATACCTTCACAATCACAAATTTCGGGATGAGAGAAATACTCATGGAAGCTGCTCCAGCGATACAGAGGAGCAGAAGAAATACCTGCTTTTGCAGGATTATCGTGTATGTATCGGACGCAACGGAGCAGCTGTTTGTCGTCAGAAATGATCACACTCTTGAATCGTTCCTGGAACACCGGTCCGCGGCGGCCGGTTTTTTGATTGAAGTGTTTCGCATATGCCGTATCAATCGCATGCATAGCAACGCTCATCTGATTATCGAGATCATCAAATAGCAGGTGAACATGATTGTCCATGAGGCACCAGGCAAGAAGACGAATATGAGCGGACGTAAATCGTCTGTTCAATAGATTGAGAAAATAAAGGCGATCGTCATCGTCTTCGAAGATCAGCTGGCCAGCACAGCCCTTGAGCATGACGTGATAATGGCCGAGTTCGGACAACGCACGGGCAACACGAGTCATCGAAACCCTCCCTTCCAAGGATGCAGTAGTCACAGCATACAAAAGGAAAGGAAGAAAAGGGCCGAACCGCCCAACAAAGGTGAGCGGTTCGGCAAACGGTAGCAATGATTATTTTATCCCCGTCCCAGAAAAATCATTTAGAGGAGGTCGAGGGGAAGCTGGGGGGCGTCTCCCCAGAGTTTCTCGAGGCGGTAGAAGTCGCGGGCTTCGGGAGTGAAGACGTGGACGACAACCGAACCGTAGTCCATGAGCATCCAGGTCTTCTGCTCGCGGCCCTCGATGGAAAACGGATGCTCGCCGCAAGCCTCGGCGACCTTCTCCTCGATCTCGTCGACAATTGAATCGACCTGGCGGTTGTTGGTACCGGTGGCAAGCACAAAGTAGTCGCACACGTCGGAAAGCTCGGTCAGGTCGAGCACCTGAACGTCCTCGCCCTTCTTGTCGTAGGCGGCCTGCGCGGCGGCGCGGGCGACATCCTCGGCGGCGACACCGCTCGCGGACAGCGAGGCGGCAGTGCGGTCGGACGTGGCGACGAAGCTCTTGTGCTCCACACCTTCAAGAATCTGCTCGTCGGTCATGGTCTCGTCGGCCATGGAATACCTCTTTCTAGACGCACCCGAGCTAGCGCAGCTGGGCGTAATGGTTGTAAATCGTAATAGCCGTGGGATAAAGATAGCGCCCGGACTGGATCACATAGACCAGACCCTGCGCAAAACAGGAGAAGAACAACTCCTCGAGCGTCGACTCCCCCACCATCTTGCGCAGCGCATGCGCATAGTCGCCGTGGCGGTTGGGCTCGATGGCATCGGCCACAAAGACCACCATATCGAGCGGCGTCATGTCACAGGCACCCACGGTGTGACGGTCGACAGCCTGGAAAACGGCCGGCGACAACTCGGGGAAAAGCTGCGGAAGCTCATAGGCGGCAACAGGGCCATGCAAAAGCGGCGTCGCGGCGGAAGGAGAGCCGGCAATCTTAATGCCGTAATGCAGAGCGCGCGTGACCAGCTCGTCGTCGGAGAGCACTTTGTCCCAGTCATGGATCAGGCCGGCGGCAGCGGCATCAAAGCGGTCAACGCCGTAGACCTCGGCCAGATGAAGTGCGGTCTCGGCAACACCCAACGAATGCACATAGCGCTTGCGCTTATCTTTCATGCGAACATCGAGCAGCTCTTGAATGCGCTTGAGCAGCGCGCGCTCATCGCCCTCAAACTGATCCTCTACCGACAACGTAGCCCCCCATCACTCAAAATCTTCTTGACCCAGATCGACATACAAACTGCGCTTGCGAATGTAGCCGAGCACAGACTCGCTCGTAAGATAGCGCACGCTCATGCCGCGGGCAACTCGCTTACGAATGTTCGTCGAGCTGATCGCCAGCGCCGGAATCTGAATATAGCGCACATCGAACGGCAGCCCCGACTCTTTGATTCGGGCACGCGCCGTATCGATATCAAAACCCGGTCGCGTCGCCGCAATAAAGGTAGCAAGCTCAGCGATTCGCTCGGCATCATGCCAGGTCACAATATCGATAATCGCGTCGGCGCCCGTAATAAAGTAGAGCTTTACCTGCGGCGGGTAAAAGTCGCGAAGGGCATGAAGCGTATCGGCCGTATAGGTTACGCCCGGACGGTCAATCTCGAACCGGCTCGCCAAAAAGGCCGGGTTCGCGGCGGTGGCGAGGACCGTCATGGCATAACGGTCCTCGGCAGGCGTCACCGGCTTGTCAAGCTTAAAGGCAGGAGAGCCCGCCGGCATAAAGAGCACAGCGTCCAAGTCGAGCGACTCGCGCGCCTGCTCGGCAGTAACCAAGTGCCCGTAATGAATCGGGTCAAAGGTGCCGCCCATAATGCCAAGCCGAAACTCTTTGCCCTCTTTTATGGGCAGCTCGGGCAAACCGATTCCACCGCGCAGCGACATGGCTTACTCGCCCTCCGAGGTCTCGGCATCGTCCGCGGCACCCGCCGCATCGACAACCTCGACGCCCTCATCCGCAGCGTCGGCCACGTCAATGGCCTCAACGGCAACGTCCTCGCCAGCGTCCTCGAGCTCCTCGTACTCCGAGAAGTCCTCAGCGCCCTCAAAGTCAAAGGCGCGCTGGCAAATGCGGACCTCGTCGCCCGCACGGCAACCGGCCTTCTCGAGCGCGTCATCAACACCCATACGCGCAAACTTATGCTGCAGGTAAATGACGGCTTCCTCGTTTTCCCAGTCGGTCTGAATGACCATGCGCTCGATGGCACGACCGACCACGCGGAAGGCATGGGGCTCTTCTTGAACAATGTGGAAACGCTTCTCACGCTGCAGGCGACGGCGCTCCCACTCATCGTCGCGCAGATCGACCGGCTCATCGGAGACCGCCAACTCGGCGCGCAGCTTAGCAACCTGCTCGCCCACGGCAAGCATCAGCGTGTTGAGGCCGGCGCCCGTCACAGCAGACACGGCAAAGAACATATGTCCATCGTCGAGCGCAGCGCGTTTGAGGTCGGCAATCTTGTCAGCCGTGCCCGGCGCATCGCACTTGTTGGCGACGACGATCTGCGGGCGCTCAGAAAGCTCGGCGCCATACTGCTCGAGCTCACGGTTGATGATGCGGTAATCCTCAACCGGGTCGCGATCCTCAAAACCGCCCGTCATGTCGACGACATGCATGATGAGCGCCGTACGCTCGATGTGGCGCAGGAACTGGTGGCCCAGGCCCTTGCCCTCGCTCGCGCCCTCAATCAAACCAGGAACGTCGGCAACGACGTAAGAATACTCACCGGCACGCACCATGCCGAGGTTCGGCACGAGCGTTGTAAACGGATAGTCGGCGATCTTGGGACGGGCGGCACTCATGCGCGCGATGAGCGAGGACTTGCCCACCGAGGGGAAGCCCACGAGCGCGGCATCGGCCATAAGCTTCATCTCGAGCTCAATCCAGTGCTCCTCGGCCGGTTCGCCCAGCTGAGCGAACGCGGGCGCGCGGCGCACCGACGTCACAAAGTGCGTGTTGCCCAGGCCACCGGCACCGCCGGGCGCCACGACAACGCGCTCGCCATCGTGCACCAGGTCGGCAATCTCGAACATCGGGGTCTGCGTCTCGGGGTCGAGCTCGCGCACCACGGTGCCCATGGGAACCTTCAGGATCAGGTCCTCGCCGCTCTTACCGTTACGACGGGCACCCTGCCCGTGCGTGCCGCGTTCGGCGCGGAAGTGATGCTTAAAGCGGTAATCGATCAGCGAAGACAGCTGAGCATCGGCCTGGATGACGACGTTGCCGCCACGACCGCCGTCGCCGCCATCGGGGCCGCCCTTGGGGACAAATGCCTCGCGCCTAAACGACATGCATCCGGCTCCGCCGTCGCCGCCGCACACGTTAATGCGGCTGATATCGGTGAACTGTGACAACAGAATCGCCTCCTACAAAAAGAGGGAGACCCTTGAATCCTAAAACTCAAGTGCCTCCCACATATGTGCTCTATGAAGGGTGAATTACGCGTTCGCGAGCGGGCGTACGCTGACCCTGTGCTTGATACCCTTGTGGAACTCAACGGTACCGTCGACCAGCGCGAACAGCGTATCGTCCTTGCCACGGCCAACGTTCTCACCCGGGTGGATGTGCGTGCCGTGTTGACGGACGAGAATCGTGCCCGTGGTTACCGTCTGGCCGGCATAGCGCTTCGTGCCAAGGCGCTGACCGCGGGAGTCACGGCCATTACGGGAGGAACCGAGTCCTTTTTTGTGTGCCATTGTGTATACCTACTCTTTCGTTACGAGTGTAATCTACTCGGCGACGGGAGCCTCGGCAACAGCCTCGGCCTCTGCCTTGACAGCCTTCTTGGCGCGGGAGGTAGCCTGAACCTTCACGATCTTCAGCTTGGTGAGCTGCTGACGGTGACCCTTCAGACGACGATAGCGCTTACGCTTGTGGAACTTGAAGACCAGCTGCTTCTCGCCCTTGAACTGCTCAACGATCTGAGCGGTAACCTTGGCCTTGGCCAGCTTGTCGGGATCGGTGACGATCTTCTTACCATCGTTGAGGAAGATGACCGGCAGGGTGACCTTGTCGCCCTCATTGCCCTCGATCTTCTCGACGGTGATGACATCGTCGGTGGCGACCTTGTACTGCTTGCCGCCCGTGTTAACGATTGCGTACATGTTTACTTGCCCTTCATGCATCAGTTAGTGCAACAGCCGAATATAGTAGCAGGCGAAAATACCCCCGTCAACGAGTATGTGGAGCAAATCCACAAGTTCGCACAGGTATGGGGCTGACGAGTCGGCCCTCGTCGTCCTCGCATGCTTGATTCTGACGCTCGACATCGTAGGAGCAGATGGTCACGAGGTCTTGCATACCAGTGGAAACAATAGGTGCATCCACGCCCGGGGTCAAGCCCTGCAACAAAACATCAGCTGCAGAAAGCAAAATTTCCGGACGCATGGAGCCCTCGTTATCGGCATGGGTGTCGAGCATGAGCACCAAATGGTCCGGGCGCTCCCCCGCCGTGAGCTCATAGCCCACGAGCGTGTGATCCAAATCCAAGCGCTTGCTCTTTTTTCCGCGCGCGTAGTCGATGCCATGGTCCGCGCGCAGCGTGTCGATCGCACGACGCACCTCGTCGGCGCTTACGGGCGCCTCGGGATCCAAGTGCAAATCAATGCGATACGACAAGCGCGTGAGCTGCGCCGTCAACGCCGGCGTGCGCACGTCGATGTACGCTGCCTCGATGGGCGCCAGATCGGCCGGAGACGCCGCAGCCAGGCGCCCAAACGCCTCGTCGAGCGCCACGAACTCGGTCATAAACAGGTCATACCACTCGCAGGTCGACGACGTACCCACCGGTAGCGCCGAAGAGAAGCCCACGCGCATGTGCGGAGAGAAGCCCTGCGTGACGGCATAGGGAAGTCCCGCACGGCGCACGATGCGCTCAATGGTATGGATCACTTCGAGATGGCCCAGGTACTTAAGGCGATCGCGCTTGCCATAGCGAACACGAAGCCTAAAGAGCGAGGGGTTGTCGGTCAGGCGCTCACTCATGCGCGATCACCCATCAATACATTCTTGGCGTGGAGCGTGGGGCAGATCCCGCAGCCGGTGCACGACGTGCGGGTGCAGTCGGGAGTCGTGACGCCCTCGAGCGAGCGACGGTACTCGCGCTCGAGGAAGCCGCGCGTGCAGCCGGGGCTCACGTGCTCCCACGGCAGGCGCCAGTCCAACTCGTAGGGCAGGTGCACGAGCTCATTGAGGTCGATGCCGTTTTTGGCAGCAGCCTCCTTCCAGTTATCGAGCGAGAAATGCTCTACCCAGGCGTCAAAGCGAGAGCCCGAGCGCCAAGCGTCGATGATGACGGGCGTCATGTCACGACCGGCGCGGGACAGCGCGGCCTCGATGAGCGAGGTCTCGGCATCGTGGTAATGCACGCGGACGGCACGGTTGCGAACGCTCGTGATAAGCAACTTCTGGCGACGCTTGACGTCGTCGTAGTCGAGCTGCGGGCACCACTGGAACGGCGTGGCAGCCTTGGGGATAAAGACCGAAACCGAGATGGACACCGAGATCGAGCCGCGACGAGCCTTGGGCACCACGGAACGACCGAGCTCCAGCACATGATCGGCCAGGCTGGCGATGGCCACGATGTCCTCGTCGCGCTCGCCGGGAAGGCCCATCATAAAGTAGAGCTTCATGCGGTTCCAGCCGGCCTCGAAGGCCGCCTTGGCCGCACGGTCCAGGTCCTCCTCGGTCACGTTCTTGTTAATGATGTCGCGCATGCGCTGGCTGCCGGCCTCGGGCGCGAACGTCAGGCCGCCCTTCTTTTCGCCAGCAACCGACTCGGCCATATCCACGCCAAACGAATCCAGGCGCTGCGACGGAATAGACACGCGAATACCCGTATCCTCCAAGCGACGGTTGAGCCTGCCGAGCACATCGCGAATGCAGGAGTGGTCGGTCGTGGAGAGCGAGGTCAGCGACACCTCGTCATAGCCGGTCTTTTCCAGACCCTGAATCACCGACGAGACGATCTGGTCGGCCGAGCGCTCGCGCACCGGGCGATACGTCATGCCGGCCTGGCAAAAACGACAGCCGCGGGCGCAGCCGCGCAGGATCTCGATAGACAGGCGGTCGTGGACCAGCTGCGCATAGGGCACGCACGACTGCGAAAGCGGATTCGTGGCGCCGAAATCCTCGACGACGCGCTTGTAGACCACGGTCGGCGCATCCTTGCCCTCACGCGGCACGGTGTAGCCATGCGGCGAGCAGGGCTCGTCGTGACGAACCTCATAGAGCGACGGCACGTAGTTGCCGGCAATGGATGCAAGCTGCTCGACAATCTGCGCGCGCGGGACCCCTTCGTCACGCAGGCGGCGATGCAGCTGGCAGGTCTCGAGCAGCGATTCCTCGCCCTCGCCGATGAGGATGGCATCGAAGAAAGCCGCATACGGCTCGGGGTTGTACACCGAGGGACCGCCGGCGATGATGATGGGGTCGTCTTCGCCTCGGTCGGCCGCTAACAGCGGAATGCCAGCGAGGTCGAGTGCCTCGAGGAAGTTCGTCACCGCCATCTCGTGCGGCACATGGAGACCGACGATATCAAACGAAGCGACGGGGGCAGCACCCTCGAGCGAGAGCAGCGGAATGCCTGCCTCGCGCATGGCGTCACCCATATCGGGCCACGGCACATAGCCACGCTCGCAGGAGATGCCCTCGGCCTGGTTAAGGATGTTGTAGAGGATGGCGATACCCTGGTTGGGCAGACCAACCTCGTACACATCCGGGTAGATCAGACAGCAACGGTAATCGGCATCGGCCTTGGAAAGCGTGCCCCACTCGTGATCGATATAGCGACTCGGCTTCTCGACCTTGGCAAGCAACGGCTCAATTAAATGAAAACAATCTTGGTATGCAACGCGCAACGGAAAACCCCTAAGCAGCGAGATCTGATGCGTCCTGGTAGGACGCCATAGGACGGGTAGCGCCCGCGACCGTGGTTACCAGATCGCGAACGCGGGAGAACGTGGCAGTAACCACCTCGTTGGCACGGCTGTAGTCGACATCGCGCTCGTAGAGCGAAACAAGCGCACGGCCCATGCCATAGGTGCCCGCGGCAGCAGTGAGCGCCTTGACGGCAAACCCAATATGCGGTGTCTGCTTGACGAGCGCGCGGGTGACCGCGCGGATCACAAGACCGCCGGCAAGCACGCCCGCGACCTCGTAGCCGCGCTCGGGCTTAATACCGCGTCCAAAGACGGCAGCGAGCTCAAAGAGCATGCCCACCTGCGCCAGCGCCATAACGGGATAATCGGCGCCCGGCAAAAACACCAGCGCACCGGTCGCCATATTGGTGAGCGCGCACGAGGTGATGATACGATTGGCCGCCGCGATGCGCATGAAGGCAAAGTTCGCCGCAAAAGCCGTTTCCTTGTCGGTGCGATCGAGAATCCAGCGGGCAAGCGTCTCGAGCAGATACGTCTTATCGGTTGCCGCTACCACGCCGAGCATGGGCGTGGACTCCTCGATAAACGGCACCTCCACAGCAGACTCGGCAAGCACGCACACGGGCGCGCCGGCGATCACGAGCTCCTGCACGGCACTCTCCAAGCGGTCGGAACCACACGAGAGCACCAGCACCACATCGGTATCGGTCTTTGGAGCAATTCGCTCCTCCCCCAGACGCTCGACGCGCACAATACCCGAGGTCGTCTGCGGCACAAAGGCGTCACGCACCGTCTCGGCAAGAAAGCGCGAGGCGGACGAATCCAGATAGACCGAGACGCGCACCGGCGTATCGGAATCCTTCTTAACGGACGCGCCCATCTTAAAAGCGCGGGTCAGCTTATCTACGGGAATTTTCATAGCAAACCCCTCCAGCGGTTACGCGGCGCCCGAACGATGCCGCCATATGGATTGTACGATACCCACCGTCAGCAGCTGAATCATCATCGAAGACGAACCGAAGCTAATAAACGGTAGCGGAATACCGGTAATCGGCATCATGCCGATGCACATGCCGATGTTTTCGAAGGTCTGGAACGCCCACATGCCGACGATACCTACGCATGATAAGCGTAGGAACAGAGACTCGCACTTAAAAGCAACGCGGATCGTCGAGAAGATGAGCAGTACGTACAAGCACAGCAGCAAAAAGGAGCCGCAAAAGCCAAAGGTCTCGGACAGAAAGGCGAAGACGAAGTCGGTGTGGAACTCAGGCAGAAAGCCGCCGGCCGACTGCGTCGCATGGCCCAAACCCTTACCAAAGAAGCCACCCGAGCCAACGGCGATAAGCGACTGCTGCAGGTTGTAGGCATCGTCCGAATCGGCATTATCGGGGTCGATAAAGACCGTCAGACGGTTCATCTGATACTGCTTGATAAGCACATCGTGGCCGAGCAACGAATCAAAGACCGAATCGAGCGCCAGGACGAGGGCCACCAGGCCCACGAGCAGGGCCAGGGTCGACAGCACCCATTCGCGGCGTGCACCACTCATACAAATGACGATGGCGCCCGAAACCAGCACGACAAGGCCCGAGCCCAGGTCGCCCATGGCGACGACGGCCAAAAACGGAATGGACAACATGCCGCAGAGCTTGACGTAGTCGCGAACGGTATCGATGCGACCGTTATACTGCGAGCCAAGCGTAGCAATAAAGAAGGTGGTGATGAGCTTGGCAAGCTCAACCGGCTGGAATGTCAAGCCGATACCGGGAATCTTGATCCAGCCCGTCATGCCCAGACCGCCCGTATAGGACAGACCCGGAATCTTGGGCGAGAGGATCACGATCAGGTCGATGACGAGCAACGCCGTCGAGAAATTGGAAATACCGCGCAGGTCGGAGCGCCAGACCAGCACCGCCAGCACCGTGCCGATGCCAATTCCCAGCAGATGGCGTGAGAACGAAGCATCGGCCTTAAACTGCGAAGCCGACCAGATAATGATGGCACCGTAGGCGACGAGCGCCACTGTAGCCACGAGCACACCGATATGGACCTTTTGGCGAAACGTGCCGCGCGAGGCCGAAAGTTGCTTGTTGACACGGTCCAGGCTGCTGCGAGAGCCGGTCTTGGTTGAACGGAACAGATCCGCCGGAGAAAAATCCATCGCAACCTCCTATCGAACCGAAGAATCGCCCGAGGCCGAAGAGGTATCGGGCTCGTCATAAATCACACCGAGCACGTCGCGCACGACATGCATCGCGGTATCTGAGCCGCCGCCGCCCTGCTCCAGGACAGTAGCGATGACATACTTGGGATTATCGGCCGGTGCATAGGCGCAGAACCAAGCGTATTCGTCCTCGCCGCTTTTCTCGCCCGTGCCCGACTTGCCGTATACCTGCGGCGTCAGGGTACCAAAGTGCGCCGCCAGGGACGTCGATGCCGTGTATATCACGTCGTGCATGCCGTTGCGAACAAGAGCCAAATCCGAATCGCTGTTGATCTTGGCCTCCAGGCGCTTCTTCTTGCCTTTGCCATTGTACTTATAGGCATCGCCGTCGCCATCGCGCGACACGGCAGACAAAAATACGTGAGGCACGTACTGTTTGCCGCCGTTGGCAAGACCCATATAGGCGCACGCCATCTGCAGGGGCGTCACCAAGATGTCGCCCTGGCCGATAGCAATGTTGGTCATATCGCCGGCATTCCACTTGCGGTCCTCGGCAGAGGCGTCGGTGAAGTATGACTCTTTCCACTCGGCATCGGGAATACGACCCGCGCCCTCACTCGGCAGATCGATACCGCAGGTCTTGCCTAGGCCCCAGCGACGAAAGACCTCCTGCAGGCCCTCGGGATGTTGCTCGTCATAAAAGAACGCCTTACCCATGTCGTAGAAGACGGGGTCGCACGAGTTGGCGATACCCGACTGCAGCGTCATGGTGCCGTGGCCAGACGTCAGCCAGCAGCGCTTGCCCCAAGCCTTGCCCAGACCCGTCCAATAACCCGTGCAGTTGGTTGTCTGCGTTGAAGTGTAGGTTCCAAACTCAAGACCGGCCAGTGCCGAGAGCGGCTTGATGGTCGAGGCCGACATGTACTGTCCGCTAATGGCGCGGTTGAGCAGCGGGTGCGAACCCTTGTCATCATTGAGCTCGGTCCACACGTCATTTGAGACGCCGCCGATAAAGACGGACGGATCGAACTTGGGCTGGCTCGCCATGCCCAGGATCTCGCCATTGTTGGGATCGAGACACACCACAGCGCCGTTGCCGGCATTGCTGTAGCCAGTGGTCTTGGCAAGCTCGATAGCGCTCGCCAGCGCCGTCTCACAGGCCTGTTGGATCTTAAGGTCGAGCGTGAGCTTAATGTCGGAGCCGGCCTTCGCGGGCACGGCGCCGGCCTGACCGGTCACATTGCCCGAGGCATCGACCTTGACGGTCTGCTCGCCACGAATACCCTGCAGCAGGTTTTCGTAGTAGCTCTCAACGCCCGCCTGGCCCACGATATCGCCCGACTGGTACGTAATCTTGCCAGCAGAAGCATCATCATCGCCAGAGGTTTTCTTATTCTGGGCCTCGAGCTGCTCGGAGGTAATGGTGCCGGTATAGCCCAAGATATGGCATGCCGTCTCGCCGTATGGATACTGGCGCTCGGTACGCTCGGCAATCTTGACGCCCGGGAACTCGCCGGCGTGTTCCTGAATATAGGCAACCGTGGAGCGACGGACGTCCGTCGCGATGGTATGCAGGCTCTGAGCGCCCTCTGTATTGTCCTGAATATTGCGAAGGACCGCCACATAAGGCATTCCAAGCACGTTGGCAAGATGGCGAACCAGAACCTCATCCTCGGCAAGGTCGCGGTAGGCCACGACAGCAAGTGAGGGACGGTTCTGGACAAGCGCCACGCCATTGCGGTCGAGGATGCGGCCGCGCACAGCGGGTGTGGTAACGGTGCGAGTCTGATTACTATTGGCCTGCTTCTCGTAATAGTCCGACGAGACCATCTGCATGCCCCACAGCTTGACGGCAAGTGCCGCAAACATCGCGCCCACACCCGTGGTGAGGATGGAAAAGCGGCCCTTAAAGGCGGTCGCCGCGGTATTGCCCTCGCCCTCGGTGGCGCGCGGGGCCGTTCCATGCTGTGTATCGTAGGTAAAACGGGAATCGCCTCGACGCATGATGACCAGCGCGACCACGATGGCCACAACCAGCACGATACCGGCGATAATAACCGTCATCTGGGAAGACATCTACGGGCCTCCCCTATTTGAGCTTGCGGGTCTTGGGCTTAAAGCGCATACCCGTCTGGCGTCCGCCACGTGCGGAGAATCCATAGCCGGACTGCGGCACGACGCCGGACATCAAAAACGGAATGGCAACCAGACCCGTCAGGATCGAGGACGGCAGCGCATGGCCGAAGATCGCCACGACAAAGCTCGTCTCCAAACCCATAAACAGCAAGATGATGCTGTAGATCACATTAATGACGAGCGCAAAGGCGCCCACGGTGACGCCGCGCGCACTCGGGGTACCGCCCGTCTGACCGACGGCGCTGTGCACCAGGGCAAAAGAACCCACGGTCAGCAGGAGCGACATAACGCCCACCGGCACGGCAGCGGACAGGTCATAAAACAAGCCGCTGCAAAAACCGCACACGACGGCACGAGTCGGGTCGCCCGAGAACACGCTTAGGCACACCAGGATAATCATGAAGTTGACGCGACCTCCCGCAATGGAGATCTGCGGTGCCAGGCCTGCCTGCAGCAGCACACACACAATGGCGGCGATTACAAACGTGCGGGAGCTCATCCCCTGCTCGTGTAGATCCATGGACATGCCCCCTATTCGCTCGAGCCAGAATCGGTCGTCTCGGACGTGTCGGAACTGTCATCCGAGCTCTCGTCCTTCGTCTTGGTCGCAGCATCGCGCGACGTTCCCTGCGGCGTGCTATTGGCGGTGCTCACGTCCTCATCCGAGGCCGACTGTTCGTCGGTCAGCGAGGTGATGACCAGCACTTCCTCGTTGTTCTCGGCCGTCGTCTGGGCGCGCACCACAATGGTGTAGTACACGTCGTTTGCCGATTTCTCGACCGACGAGACGGTGCCGAGCGGAAGGCCCTTGGGGAACACACCGCCAATGCCCGAGGTCACGATGATGTCGCCAACCTTAACGTCGGAGTCGACGCTCACATACTCAAGACGCAGCGTGCCGTCAGCCTGACCTTGCAGCATGCCCTGGGCGCGCGTGTCCTGCACCATAGCGGACACGCCCGAGTTCTCGTCGCCAATCAGGCGCACGGTGGACGTCTTGGCCGAGACCTCGATAATCTGGCCTATGACACCGGCAGAACTCGTCACGGGCATGTTGATGGTAAGCCCGTCGGCAGAACCCTTATCGATGGTAACGGTCGAGGTCCAGGCATCGCCCGAAGCGCCGACGATACGAGCTGCAGTGGACTTGAGGTTGTAGGTCGACTGCAGACCGACCAGACCCTCCAGTCGCTCGGCGGTCTTTTGAGCCTCGGAGAGCTCGGCGACCTTAGAGGTCAGTTCCTCGTTTTGCTTCTTAAGCTCGTCAAGCGTGTCCTGTGACGCCGTAAGGTTAGAGAACACGTTACCGATCGCATTGAAGGGAGCCGCCACAGCCGAGCCCAGAAAACGCACCGGCGAGGTAATCGTCGTCACGCCCGAACGAACGGCATGAATCGGCCCCGTCTCGCCCTCACGAATATAAAACGTGAGCAGCAACACCGAAATCAGGCTGAAAACAATCAACGGGCGCATACCCGTTGATTGTCGCTTGGTATTCAGATTTGTGGAGAAACCCGAAGATCGTGCCAAATGGAATCCACCTTTTGGAAATTAAGCATTGGTCTGGACGAAGCCGCCATCAAACGCATTGGCCTCGAGCACGCGGGCACAGCCGTTAACAACGTTATCGAGCGCCGTGGGGCTGACGTTGACCGAAACGCCGGTCTCATCACGCAGGCGCACATCGAGACCGCGCAGCAGCGCGCCGCCACCGGTCAGCAAAATGCCGTAGTACATAAGGTCCGAGGCAAGATCGGGAGGCGTAGCGTCGAGTGCGTCCTTGACGGCCTTGGCCATCTCGTCGAGCGGCTTGTTGAGCGCGCGACGAATCTCCTCGCTCTCGATGCGCACGGTCTTGGGCAGACCGGTGATCACGTCGCGACCGTTGACCTCGACGTCGAGCTCGTCCTTGAGCGGCACGGCGGAGCCGACCTTGATCTTGATGTCCTCTGCCGTACGCTCGCCGATGGCCAGGTTGTAGGCATCACGAACGTGCGTGAGGATGGCCTGATCGAACTCGTCGCCGGCAATACGGATGGACTGCGAGACGACGATGCCGCCCATAGCGATAACGGCAACCTCAGTGGTACCGCCACCGATGTCGATGACCATGGAACCGGTGGGTTCCTCGACGGGCAGGTCGGCGCCGATAGCGGCGGCCATAGGCTCTTCGATCAGATAGGCCTGGCGGGCACCGGCCTGGATCGTGGCCTCAAAGACAGCGCGCTTCTCGACCGACGTGACACCGGAGGGAACGCAGACGACAACACGCGGACGCGGAGTCCACGGATAGCGCTTCTCGGACGCCTTGTCGATAAAGTAGCGAAGCATAGCCTCGGTAACATCGAAGTCGGCGATGACGCCGTCCTTCAGGGGACGAACGGCCACGATGTTGCCGGGCGTACGGCCGAGCATGCGCTTTGCCTCGATACCGACCGCCAGGATGCGCTCGTCATTCTTGTCGATGGCGACAACAGAGGGCTCGCGAATGACGATGCCCTTGCCGCGCACGGAGACAAGCGTATTGGCGGTACCGAGGTCGATAGCAAGATCGCCCGCATAGCTACCGAAGAACATATCCATCAAAGAAAACAACGCAACTCCTGATGTGTTGGATGATTGCTGGAAAACTACTAGCTCATCATACTAGCGCAAGCCCGGCGCCTCACTTGCGGTGAAGCGCCGGGCAAAGCTAAATCCCATAAGGTCACTACTGGTTGTCAGCAGCCGAGAAATCCATATCAAGCGAAGAAACGGCCCAGCCGATATGGTTGTCGGAGCGCACGAATTTGACGGTGTACTCCTGCTCGCCGCCCTTGGACAGCGATGCCTTCACCTTGGCGGTCGTCTCGGTCATGGACTGATCCATGCCCTCAACGGACACGGTGGCACCCTGCGGAATCGAGGAGATGATCATCGACTTAGCGTCCTCGGACAGGTTCGAGGCCAGACAAGACTCGGCCTTTGCGGTGTCACCGTCGCCGGCAGCCTGGAACAGATCGGTAACGACAGACTCCTGAGACGGGAAGCCAAAGCCGCGCGTGTAGGCAAAGCCCAGACCGCCCGCGGCGATCAAAATGAGCAGAAGTAGCACGATGAAGACTTTGAGACCCGTGTGGCGATGGCGACGACGGACCTTGGCCTGCTTACGATCCTGACGGTCCTGCTGGACCATCTCGGACTCGGACAGCGTAAAGAAGCCGGTGTCCGAGGGATCGGGCATAAACTGACCGGTCGCGCCCGTAGGATCGAGAGGATCGACGGCAGGAGCGTCCATCGCGGGCGCCGGAGCCGTGGCCATAGCCGTCTGGGCAGACAGCGCGGCAAGCGAATCGTGCACGCGGGCAAGCTCATCGGCCTGCTCGGAGGTGAGCTGGTAGATGCCATCGGCAGTAGCGGCGTTAAAGGCGTCGAGTGCGTCGGAGGGACGACCGGCGGCAGAAAGCGCCTGACCCATGCCGGCGTTAAGCGCACGCGTGTCGTCGCGAGGGCCGGCAAAGTCGATAGCCGTGCGGTAGGTCTCCACGGCATCCGCCGGACGGCCGAGCTTAATGAAGCAACGACCGAGCTCGCCGAGCGCGGCGGCAGGAGCCGGATTGGCGCCGTCGATGGCAGCCTGACGGAAGGCGGTTCCCGCGTTGGCATAGTCGCCCGATTGGAACAGCGCATTGCCCAGGCCCAGATAGGCCTTGAACGGCGTGGCATAGGAAGCATCCTGCGTAGCAGCAGAGAACGCCTGGGCGGCCGTCGTGTAGTCGCCCACGGCGGCGAGCGCCTTGCCGCGGTTGGTGAGCAGCGCGCCGCGCTTGCCGTAGGTGCCGTCGTTGAGGGCGGCGGCATAGGCCTCGGCGGCCTCGGCATACATGCCCAAGTGCATCAAGGCGTTGCCACGAAGGTGATCGGCCTCGCCCATAATCTCATCGGGAGTCTTTGCCGCCCCAAGCATCTGGGCTGCAGCGGAAAAATCACCCGCGCGGTAAGCGGCGCGGCCCTGTTGGATCAGCTGGCTATTCAAGGAAGTCCCCTTTACTCGTGAACGATCTCGACATGGACGATCTCGTCGCCGGCACGCAGCTGCGAAATCACATCGAGACCCTCGACCGTGGTACCAAAGACGGTGTAACCGGAATCGAGGTTATGCTGGGCACCCAGGCAGAAGTAGAACTGCGAGCCCGCGGAATCGGGGTCCATGGAGCGTGCCATGGCAAGGGCGCCATCGACATGGCTGTTGCGCGGATTGGTGGCAAACTCGCCCTTGATGCAGTAGCCGGGGCCACCGGTACCGGGCATGCCGTCAGGGCCCTCAAGACCGGCAGCGACGTCGGCGCCGGACATGTCGCGGGTATTGGGGTCGCCGCCCTGGATAACAAAACCGGGCACATAGCGATGGAACTTAAGGCCGTCATAGAAGCCCATCGTGGAAAGCTCGCAGAAGTTCGCGACATGAATGGGAGCGCCCTCGCCGTCAAACTTGACCTTGATGGTACCCTTCGACGTCTCGATTACGGCGCACTCGTCGCCGACAAGCTGATACTCGGGCGTGTAGAGCTCTTTCTTAAAACCAAACATGTGGTTCCTTCCTCGTGCGTTTAAAGCATATTTGTACGAATTGTAGCAATAAGCACGGGCTTACATCAATTGCGCACGTAGGTTATGCCGACTATGGCGAACTAATTTTAGGAACGCTGCTGCGGCTTCCAGGAACCCACATTGGCATCGTACTGGTTCAGCGCGCTGTTGCCGCCCTGCGCGATGGGCGCCAGGATCTCGCTTTGGTGGGAACTCATCGACTCGCCATCGGGAATGGCCAGCGAGATATCCCAGCTCTGGCAGATCACGTCGACGCGCTCATACATCCACTCGGCAAGCTGCTTTAAGTGGGCGATGTCATCCGCATAGACCGTATCGTCCTGTACTTTCAAGTTGTTAAGCTCATCTTGCGTCTTTTTGATCTGGTCGCGCAGGGCGTAGGCACTCTGCGACAGCTCCTGACGGGTGGACAGCGGCGTTCGGAGATAGCCGTTGTTAAAGGAATCGATGACCTCGCCGATCTGGTCCTCATCAGCGTAGGACACGATGGTCTGATACAGACCGTCGAGCCTGGTATAGAGCTGATCATCGGTGAGCACGGTATCTTCCTGGACCACCTCGGCAGAATCGTCCTGCTTGGTATCGTCCTCGGTCGCCTCGCCCTTTTGGCGCGTGGGGAAGGTCGTCTGCGCGGCCTGGCCAAACTGGTCGTAGAAGCCGGGCATAACACCCATGGGATCGGCCGTCACGAACCAATAGGCACTACCGCACACAAGGGCAAGGACCGCGATGACAATAAGCGGCTTGGGAATATGACGCTTGTGCTTGTGATAGGCGTCCTCGTCGGGATGCACCTTGCGCTTGGGTTTTTGAGCATCGTCATGCAGGGAAACGGGCGTGGGAATTTCGACCTTGGGGATACCGAAATCCTTATCGAAAGCCGGCAGCACGCAGGTCTCATTGGGGTCGGCGGCGTCCGAAAGCACCGCAGCGGCAGAGGTCGGCGCATGCGGCACCTCGGTATCGATCTGCTCTTGCGTTAGACGCGGAAAGCCCGCCGTGCGGCCCGCTGCCAGGTCGGATGCGGCCGCGTCCTCGGAGAGGATACCCGGAGCGGGGCGTCCGCATTTGGGGCACGTACGATCATGCGGAGAAAGACGGGCACCGCAGCCCTCACAGAACACGAACTCGGTGTGCTCGGGGCCATCGCCCGGACCCACATAGGCGTTGCAGTAGGGGCAGAACGAGGCGCCGTCCTCGATAGTCTTAAGGCAATGCGGGCAGATCACGGCATCCTCTTTTCGAAGCAATTCAAACAATCGAGGTTAGAGCATAACATCGCCACGGCCCCACAGGAACAAGGCACCAATTCAACATCGCCAGGGCGCGTAGCTACTTCTTCTTTTTGCTTGGCATCGAGACTTTGATGCCTTGGGCGGACTTGGTCACGCGAGAGCGCTTGGCTCCGGTACTCTTCTTTTTCTTGGGCTGGGCCTGGGCCACGCCCTCGAGTGCGCGGGCCTCGGCCTCGCGAGCGGTGCGATCTTCGCGGCGCTGCGCCATGTCGGCGGCAACGCGCTTGGCAAAACGTTCGGCCGTCGAGCCCGTCGAGCTCACCTTGCCGCCACCGCGGCCCCAGGCGGACGCGCACACCGCGGCCAAAAGCCAGTTGCGGCATGACGACGACGCGGCTTGAGCGAATCCATCATCGTGGCGAGCTTAAAGAACACCGAGCAGGTAAAGACCACGATGACAGCCAAGATAACCATCTGGCCCATCGACAGGTTGGCAATAGAAAGCAGCTCCGGGAATCCGATAACGCCCACCAGGATGCCGGCGACTACAAACACAAAGAGCACCACACGTAAGGGTGTGAGCGGCTGCGAGATGCGCCAGATCAGGCTGACGCTCGCCGCGCACGACGTAAGCAGGCACATCGTAGACAGCGTGAGCTGGCTAAAGCCAAACACGCGCGCCACAAAGATATCGAGCGCCGCAGCCAAAATGACCGCAATCGACGCCGGCAGTGCACGCTTGAGTACGTTGGTCAAAAACGCACCCTTCACGCGAGCATTGTTGGGCTCCAGGCCCAACACAAAGCCCGGCGCGCCGATGCAGAAGAAGTTGATGAGCGTCATCTGGATGGGCTCGAAGGGGTACGGCGGCAGCGCGATGCACAGCGCCGCAAGGCCCATCGAGAACAGCGTCTTAGTCAGGAACAGCGAGGCCGAACGCTGCAGGTTGTTGATGGAGCGACGGCCCTCGGCCACCACGGCGGGCATCGAGGCAAAGTCGTTGTCGACGAGCACGATCTCGGCCACGTTGCGCGCGGCATCGGAGCCGGCCGCCATGGCGACGGAGCAGTCGGCCTCCTTGAGCGCCAGCACGTCGTTGACGCCGTCGCCCGTCATGGCCACGGTGTGCTCGCGGCGCTTGAGCGCCTGTACGAGCTCGCGCTTCTGCTGCGGGGTCACACGACCAAAGACATGGTAGCGGTCCACTGCGGCATCGAGCTTGGCAGGCGTATCGAGCGTCGTGGCGTCCACATAAGCGTCCGCCCCCGGCACGCCCACCACGCGCGCGATCGACGACACCGTACGCGGGTCGTCGCCACTGATCACGTTGAGGGTCACACCCTGCTCGTTAAAGTAGCCGATGGTCTCGGCCGCCGAGGTACGAATCTCGTCGCGGATGGTCACAAAGCCCACGGGCTCGGCCTCGCCCACCATATCGCCATCGGGTGTAAAGCCGTCCACGCGCGCCACCACGAGCACGCGGCAGGTATCGGCAAGCTCGGCGACACGGTTCTCGACCTGCGAAAACACACGCTCCGAAAGCACAAACTGCGCGGCGCCCATCACATAGGAGCCCTGCGCAAACGAAGCGCCACTCCATTTTTTAGACGACGAGAACGGAATGACCGACAGCGGCTCAGACACCTCGACCGGGCGATCGGCGTAATAGTTGAGCAGCGCCTGGCAGGTCTCGTTGGCATCGGCCGAAGTCGCACGTGCCACGTTAGCCAGCGCAAAATCGAGCACTGTGGTATCGACGGGAACAGCCGCCTCGTCCGAGTCCACGCCAAAGCCAACACCCTCAACAGGCAGCGGGTAGGTGCCCTCGACCTCCATGCGGCCCGACGTGATGGTGCCCGTCTTGTCCAGGCACAGTACATCGACGCGAGCGAGCGTCTCGATGCAGTAGAGCTGCTGCGCCAGCACCTTGCGGCGGGCCAGGCGCACCGTGGCGATGGCGAGCACCGACGAGGTCAGCAGCACCAGGCCTTGCGGGATCATCCCCAGCAGGGCGCCCACCGTGGACAGCAGCGCCGACGAAGGCACATGACCAGCCAACAGCTCGGAGAAGCACCACGAAAGCGCGCTATCGCCCGGGGTTCCCGCTGCATCCCACAGCTCGCTCACGCTCGAGGCAAACAACGCCAAACCGAGCGGGATCATGATGATGCTCGCAAAGCGCACGATGGCGTTCAGCGCGTTCATGATCTCGGAATTGACCTTTTTGACGTACTTGGCCTCGTTATTAATTTTGGCCACGTAGTTGTCGGCGCCGACATGGATCACGCGGGCGCGCAGCAGGCCCGAGTCGATAAAGCTGCCGCTCATGAGCTCGGAACCGGGCTGCTTCTTAATAAGGTCGCTCTCGCCCGTCAGCAGGCTCTCGTTCACGAGCGCCTCGCCGGAAACCACCACGGCGTCAGCGGGAATCTGGTCGCCGCGCCCCAGGCGGATGATGTCGTCGAGCACGATCTGGTCCAAGTCGAGCTCCACCTCGGCACCGTCGCGCACCGCGATGGCCTTCTTAGAGGTCAGCAGCGTGAGCTTATCGACCATCTTCTTGGAACGCATGGACTGAATGACGCCAATAGCGGTATTGAGGAACACCACGAACAGGAACGTCAGATTCTTAAACGAACCGGTCAAAATGACCAGGAACGCCAAGATCACGTTGATCAAATTGAACAACGTGCAGAGGTTCTCGATGATGAGCTCTTTGACCGACTTGGTCTTGAGCTCCATGTTGCGGTTGATCTTACCGGCGGCGATGCGCTCCTCAACCTCGGCGGTCGAGAGTCCGCGCTCGATATCCGTTGCTGCCATACCACGTCCCATCACGTCGCGTCGGTATAAGAAAAACCGCCCGGACCATGCGAGGTTCGGACGGTCTTACGTTCGATGGTGCCCCATGTTGGATTCGAACCAACGGCCTTCTGCTCCGGAGGCAGACGCTCTAATCCCCTGAGCTAATAGGGCCAACGTTTGGCATTATACCCAAGTGCACCACGGGCTATCAAAATAAAAGAAAAAGCTTTGCAATTCCGAGGAAGACGCGGCGCAACGGCTCACTTTAGAAGGCAAAAGCGAACCAGATAGTATAAACTCTCATGCACCATATATACACGGCTCGCGATGCGGGCCGTTTTTGCAAGGGTTATCCACCGAGATGAGAGGCGCACCATGATTGCAATTCTAAAGCAGAGCGCCAGCGACGAGGCCGTCAGCCATATCGTCAGCTGGATTGAGAAAAAGGGCCTGAAGACCGACGTCTCGCGCGGCGAGAACGAGACGATCATCGGCCTGGTGGGCGATACGACCAAAATCGACCCGTTCCTGCTCGAGTCCATGGACGTCGTCGAGCGCGTGCAGCGCGTCTCCGAGCCGTTCAAGCGCGCCAACCGCAAGTTCCACCCCGAGGACTCCGTCATCGACTGCGGCCACGGCGTCAAGATCGGCGGCGATCAGTTCCAGGTCATCGCCGGCCCGTGCTCCGTCGAGGGCGAGAACCTCATCCGCATCGCCCGCCGCGTGAAGGCCGCCGGTGCCACGATGCTGCGCGGCGGTGCCTACAAGCCCCGCACTTCCCCGTACGCCTACCAGGGCATGGGCCCCGCCGGTCTGGACCTGCTGTGCGAGGCGTCTGCCGAGCTCGACATGCCGATCGTCACCGAGATCATGGACCCACGCGACGTGCAGGTCTTCCTGGACAAGAAGATCGACGTCATGCAGATCGGCGCCCGCAACGCCCAGAACTTCCCCCTGCTCAAAGAGGTCGGCAAGACCAAGACTCCAATCTTGCTTAAGCGCGGCATGTCCGGCACGATCGATGAGCTGCTCATGGCCGCCGAGTACATCATGAGCGAGGGCAACGACAACGTCATCCTGTGCGAGCGCGGCATCCGCACCTTCGAGACCCATACTCGCAACACCTTCGACCTCAACGCCGTGCCGGTGCTGCACCACCTGTCGCACCTGCCCGTCGTCGCCGACCCCAGCCATGCCACCGGTTACACCCGCTATGTCGAGCCCATGGCGCTCGCCGCGACTGCCTGCGGCGCCAACGGTCTGGAGATCGAGGTCCACGACGACCCGAGCCATGCTTGGTCCGACGGCGCTCAGGCCCTCACCCCCGACCAGTTCGACGACACCATGCGCCGCATCCGCGCCATCCGCGAGGTTGTCTGTCAAGAAACCGTTCAGGAGTAGCCCATGGGTACGGTAAGAAACGCACGCGTTAACCAGGGCGGCCCCAAGTGCGCCGGCATCGTCGGCCTGGGCCTCATCGGCGGCAGCTTTGCCCGCGGCTATGCGCAGGCGGGCGTTCGCGTGCTGGCCTGGGACCCCGATGACGACGTCATGACGGCCGCCAGCATGGGCACCGTCGCCGGCGAGCTCAACGACAAGACACTCGGCGAATGCGACATCATCGTCCTGGCATGCTACCCCGAGGCCTGCATCGAGTGGCTCGAGGCACATGCCCAGGCACTCGCCGACGCCACCGATACCGAGGCCATCATGGGCCCTGTGGTGATCGACACGGTGGGCGTCAAGGGTATTGTGTGCGAGCGCGCCTTTGAGCTTGCCCGCGAGCACGGTTTTTACTTTGTGGGCGCGCACCCCATGGCGGGCACTCAGTTCTCGGGCTACGCACATTCCCGCGCCGACCTGTTCCAAGGCGCACCGCTCGTGCTCGTTCCGCCCGCGGTGGACGACGCACTTAAGCTGGAGCTTTTGGGCCAGGTGCGCGAGATGGTACGCCCCCTGGGCTTTGGCAAGTTCAGCGTAACGAGCGCCGCCGAGCACGACCGCGTCATCGCCTTTACGAGCCAGCTCGCGCACGTCGTCTCCAACGCCTATGTTAAGAGCCCGACCGCTCAGGTCCACCACGGCTTTTCGGCCGGCAGCTACCGCGACCTTACCCGCGTGGCGCACCTCAATCCGCAGATGTGGTCCGAGCTCATGATCGATGACGCCGATGCGCTCGCCTTCGAGATCGACCATCTGATCGAATCGCTCGGCGCCTACAGCCGCGCCCTTAAGGACCGCGACCAGCGCTATCTGGAGAATCTCCTTGCCGAGGGCGACCGCATTAAGCGCGCGCTCGACGACGAGGCCTCCCACTAGACCACCTATCACGCCAGGTCGAAAGGACCGAAGCTTATGGCGATTACCATCGATATCGACACCGCACGCCCCTACCAGGTGCATGTGGGCACGTTTTTGCTGGAGCAGGCAGGTCCGCTCGTGCGCGCCACCGCCGGCGGCACCCGCGCCGTCATCGTGACGGACACCAACGTAGGCCCCCTCTACCAGATGCCCGTTAGGCAGAGCCTCGAATCCGCAGGCTACGAGGTGAGCATCTGCACCTTCGAGGCCGGCGAGGCCCATAAGCGTGCCGAGACCTACGTCGCCATTTTGGAGTTTGTGGCCAAGCACGAGCTTTCGCGCTCCGACGTGATCGTGGCGCTCGGCGGCGGTGTCGTGGGCGACGTGGCGGGCTTTGTGGCCGCCACCTACATGCGCGGCTGCAAGTTTGTGCAGATTCCCACAAGCCTGCTCGCCATGGTGGATTCATCGGTCGGCGGCAAGACGGCCATCGACCTGGCTGCCGGCAAGAACTTGGCCGGCGCCTTTTGGCAGCCAAGCGTGGTTATCGCCGACGTGGGATGCCTGGCGACCCTCACGCCCGAGCAGTTCGCTGACGGCTGCGGCGAGGTCGTCAAGCACGCCGTGATCGCCGACCCGGAGCTCTTCGCCGAGCTGGAGAAGACCCCGCTCACGCTTGAGCTGCTGAACCGCGACGTGGCCCGTGTGGCGCTCATCATCGCCCGCAATATCGACATCAAGCGCGCCGTGGTCGTTGCCGACGAGCGCGAAACCAATCAGCGCAAGCTCCTCAACTTTGGCCACAGCGCCGGGCACGCCGTCGAGGCCTGCGAGCACTTTGAGCTCGGCCACGGCAACTGCGTGTCGATCGGCATGGGCATCATCACGCGTGCCGCGGCCCTGCATGGCATCTGCGATGCCGAGCTGCCCGATCGTATTGAGGAGCTCTGCGCGCGCCACGGCCTCAAGACCCGCTGCGAGCTTTCCGCCGATGCCGTCTTTGCCGAAGCGCTCCACGACAAAAAACGCGCGGGCGACACCATCGATCTAGTGATTCCGCACGACATTGGCCGTTGCAGCATCGACCGCACGCCGCTTTCCACCTTCCACGATTTGATTGCCGAGGGCCTCGGCCAGAAGGGAGACGCATCCGCATGCTAGCCCGCATCACCCCGTCCCCGCTCAAGGGCACCGTTCCCGCCATCGCGTCCAAGTCGATGGCGCATCGCCTGATCATCTGCGCCGCGCTCGCCAACGGCGAGACACACGTCACCTGCAACACCACCTGCGCCGACATCGAGGCTACGGTGCGCTGCCTTACGGCACTGGGTGCTCGCATCGAGACCGTCGAGGACGGCTTCCAGGTCCACCCCACCATGAAGAGTGTTGAGTTTGGCCTGCTCAAGGCCCTTGCCGGCGGCACGCTTGACTGCGGTGAAAGCGGCTCCACGCTCCGCTTTATGCTGCCTGTCGCCTGCGCGCTGGGTGCAGAAGCAACTTTTGTGGGTCAGGGGCGCTTGGGCGCCCGCCCGCTCTCCCCGCTCTCGGACGAGATCATCGCCGCCGGCTGCGACCTACAGGGTCTGGGAGGTTTTCCGCTCAAGACGAGCGGACGCATGCGCCCGGGCACCTTTGTGCTTCCGGGCAACGTGAGCTCGCAGTATATCTCCGGCCTGCTGCTGGCAGCCCCGCTGCTGGCCCAGCCCTCCTGCGTGCAGGTAACCGGCCTCATTGAGAGCCGTCCCTACATCAACCTGACGATCCAGGCCATGAAGGCCTTTGGCGTCGAGGTCAACGTCGAGCGTATTCCGGCCAAGGACGGCCAGCCCGAGGTCACGAACTTCCGCGTGAGCAGCGGCTCGTACCGCACGCCCGGCAGCGTAGCCGTCGAGGGTGACTGGTCCAACGCTGCCTTTTGGCTGTGTGCCGGCGCCATCGGCACCGACCCCATCACCGTCGAGGGTGTATCCCTGAGCTCCGCACAGGGCGACCGCAACGTGCTCGCCGCGCTTTCGCGCTTTGGCGCCCGCATCGTGCGCTCTACCAACGCCGCCACCGTGCAGTCCGACAAGCTCGCCGGCTTTGAGATGAGCGCCCACGACATTCCCGACCTGGTGCCCGTCATCTCGGCCGTAGCCTCGCTGGCGCAGGGCCGCACCTTTATCCGCGATTGCGCCCGTCTGCGCATCAAGGAATCCGACCGCCTGGTCACCACCACCCGCGAGCTCACCGCGCTGGGCGCGCAGGTGCGCATTGCTGGCGACGACCTCATCATCAAGGGTGTCGATGCCTTCACCGGCGGCGAGGTCGATTCGCACAACGACCATCGCATCGCCATGATGGCCGCTATCGCCGCGAGCCGCGCCACCGGCGAGGTCGTAATCCACGGCGCCGAGGCCGTCAACAAGTCCTATCCCGATTTCTTCGACCACTACCGCCTGCTGGGCGGCAAGGTCACACTCGAGGAGGAATAGCATGTCCTCGACCTTTGGCAACGTCTTGCACTTAAGCATCTTCGGCCAGTCGCACTCCCCCGCCATCGGCTGCTCGCTCGATGGCATTCCGGCGGGCATCGCTGTTGACCAGGAGCAGCTGCAGGCCTTCCTCGACCGTCGTGCCCCCGGTCGCGACGAGACCGCGACCAAACGCCGCGAGGCCGACGCCGCCCACATCATCGCCGGTGTGGTCGATGGACATACCACCGGCGCGCCCATCGCCGCGATTATCGAGAACACCAACACGCGCTCCAAGGATTACTCCGAGCTGCGCCGCAAGCCCCGCCCCGGACATGCGGACTTCTCTGCGCGCGTGAAGTATCACAATATGCACGATGTCGCCGGTGGCGGGCATTTCTCCGGCCGCCTCACGGCACCCCTGTGCATCGCCGGCGGCATTGCGCTGCAGGCACTCGAGGCCCGCGGCATTAAAGTGATGGCGCATGTGGCGCAGATCGGCGGCATCTCCGACCTGCCGATGGACGACATGGTCTATCGCGAGGCCGACCGCAAGGCGATCCTTACGAACGATCTGCCGTGCATTGACGCCGCCGCAGCCGACCGCATGCGCGAGGAAATCCTAGCCGCGCGCGACGAACTCGACAGCATCGGCGGCATCGTGGAGTGCGGCATTTACGGGCTTCCCGCGGGCATCGGCGACCCCATGTTCGACGGCATCGAGAACCGCATCGCGCAGATCGCGTTTGGCATTCCCGCCGTAAAGGGCGTGGAATTTGGCATGGGCTTTGCCGTGGCCGCCATGCGCGGCAGCGAGAACAATGATCCGTATCGCATCGATGCCGAGACCGGCGAGATCGGGGTCGAGTTCAATAACGCCGGCGGCATCCTGGGCGGCATTTCGACCGGCGCGCCCGTCATGTGGCGCATGGCCGTAAAGCCGACGCCCTCTATTGGCCGCGAGCAGCAGACCGTGGACATGGACGCCATGGAAAACGCCGAGCTTTCGGTCCATGGCCGCCACGATCCCTGCATCGTCCCGCGCGCTGTCCCCGTAGCCGAGGCAGCCGCGGCGCTCACCATCTGGGACGCCCTCCTCGAGGACGCAGGCCAGCTCTAAAAATCTCTGGGGGCCAACTCCGGCCCCCACGCCCACCCAGTGATTTTTCTGGGACGGGGATTAAAAAATCATTGTGTACCCAGTGATTTTTTAATCCCCGTCCCAGAAAAATCACCGACACGTGAAAGGGGTCCCTATGGACCTTGCTGACATCCGCCAGGCCATCGATGGCATCGATACCACGCTCCTCAACAGTTTTGTCGAACGCATGGACATTGCCACCGAGGTCGCCAAATCAAAAATCGAGATGGGCAAGGCCGTCTTCGACCCTGCCCGCGAGCGCTCCAAACTTAACAACCTCGCCAGCCGCGCGCCCGAGCGCTACGAGGCGCAGACCATCACCCTGTTCCGTCTCCTCATGAGCATGAGCAAGGCCGAGCAGCAGCGCTACATCAACGAGCTCAAGGGCATCACCGTCTCGCAAAAGGCCCACGCCACGGCTGCAGCCTCCGACACGCCCTTCCCTCAAACGGCCACCGTCGCCTGCCAGGGCGTCGAGGGCGCTTACAGCCAAATCGCCGCGTGCAAGCTCTTCGACGTGCCCGACATCGCGTTTTTCGAGACCTTCGAGGGCGTCATGTGCGCCGTGCGCGACGGCTTCTGCGAGTTTGGCGTGCTGCCCATCGAGAACTCCACCGCCGGCTCGGTCAACGCCGTCTACGACCTGCTCGCCCAGTTCGACTTCCACATCGTGCGCTCGCTTCGCCTCAAAATCGACCACAACTTGCTCGTCAAGCCCGGCACCAAGCTTGCGGACGTGCACGAGGTCTACAGCCACGGCCAGGCCATTGCCCAATGCGCCGGCTTTATCGAGGCGCACGACCTACACGCCACCAAGTACCCCAACACGGCCATGTCGGCCGAGATGGTCGCCAGCTCCGAACGCACCGATGTTGCCGCCATCGCATCGCGCAGCTGCGCGGCACTCTACGGCCTGGAGGTACTGGAGCCCAACATCCAGGACTCGGACAACAACTACACGCGCTTTGTCGTCATCAGCCGCGAGCCACGCGTCTACCCCGGCGCCAACCGCACCTCGCTCATGATTACCACGGCCAACGAGCCGGGCGCACTCTATCGCGTACTCGAGCGCTTCTACGCGCTCAATATCAACCTCATCAAGCTCGAGAGCCGCCCCATCCCCGGGCACGACTTTGAGTTTATGTTCTACTTTGACCTGGACTGCCCCTTTGGCAGCAAGGCCCTCGATGACCTGCTCGATTCCATCGACGACGTGTGCGAGAGCTTCACCTACTTTGGCAGTTACACGGAGGTGCTCTAGATGACCGATGTCGCCGCAACCCGCCCCTACGGCGTGCTGGGCCGCGTGCTGGGCCACAGCTACACCCCGACCATCTACAAGGAGCTCGCGGGGCTAGAGTATGTGCGTTTTGAGCGCGAGCCCGAGGACCTCCAGGCTTTTATGACGGGTGACGAATGGGAGGGCACCAACGTGACCATCCCCTACAAGCGCGCCGTCATGGAATACCTGGACGAGCTGAGTCCACTCGCCGAGCGTATGGGAAACGTCAACACCATCACGCGCCTGCCCGACGGCCGCCTGCGCGGCGACAACACCGACTACTTCGGCTTTCAGTGCCTGGTCGAGGAGCTGGGCGTTGAGGTCGCCGGCAAGAAGGCCCTCGTGCTCGGTGCCACCGGTGGCGCCGGCACCACTGCCAGCATGGTGCTCGGCGACCTGGGCGCCATTGTCGTGCCGGTCGGCCGCACGAGCGAGGTCAACTACGACAATATCTCGCAGCAGTCCGACGCTGCCCTGCTCGTCAACTGCACGCCCGCCGGCATGTTCCCCCACTGTCCCGATGCCCCCTGCACGCTCGAGGGGCTCGATGCGCTCGAAGGCGTTATCGACATTGTCTACAACCCTGCACGCACGGGCCTGATGCTCGAGGCCGAGCGCCGCGGCATCCCCTGCATCGGCGGCCTGCTAATGCTCGTGGCCCAGGCGGCGCAAGCCGTTGAGCGCTACACCGGCCAGGTCACTCCGCGTGAGCGCATTCTGGACGTAACGGAGCGCCTGTCACGCCGCGAACAGAACATCGCGCTGATCGGTATGCCGGGCTCGGGCAAGACCCGCGTGGGCGAGCAGATTGCCCTGCTCACGGGGCGAGAGCACATCGACCTGGACCGCGCCCTCGAGGAGCGCCTGGGCATGCCCTGCGCCGACCTTATCGTCGAGCGCGGCGAGGCGGCCTTCCGCGAGCAGGAGACGGCGGCGCTGGCCGGCATCTCCAAGCGCAGCGGCCTGGTGCTTTCCACCGGCGGCGGCGTGGTCACGCGCGACGAGAACTACCCGCTACTGCACCAGAACAGCCAGATCGTGATGCTCAACCGTAAGCTCGACGAACTCGCCCACAAGGGTCGCCCCATCACCGCCCGCGACGGTATCGACAAGCTGGCCGAACAGCGCATGCCGCGCTACCGCGCCTGGGCCGACTACATCATCGACTCACGCGACTGCGCCGCCAACACCGCCCAAGCCCTCCTCGACACCCTCCCACCCGCTCTCTAATCAAAACCACCACAAAGGGGACAGGTAACTTTGTGGTGGTTTTCCAATCGCAAAGGAAGCAACCATGAAAGCACTCGTCATCAACGGCCCCAACCTCAACATGCTCGGCATTCGCGAGCCGGGCATCTATGGCAGCGACAACTACGACCGTTTAGTGCAGATCTGCCAGGAAGCGGGCACTGCACAGGGCTTCGACGAGGTCGAGGTTTTCCAGTCCAACCACGAGGGCAACATCATCGACAAGATCCAGGAGGCCTACGGCAAGGTCGACGGCATCGTCATCAACCCGGCTGCCTACACGCATACGAGCGTGGCGATCCTCGACGCCCTCAAGGCCGTCGCCATCCCTGCCGTCGAGGTCCACATCAGCGCCGTCGAGACGCGCGAGGACTTCCGCCAGGTGAGCTATGCACGCCTGGCCTGCTTCGCCACCATCACCGGCGAGGGCCTGAAAGGCTATGCGCATGCACTGGAGCTGCTGAAGGAGCATCTCGAAAAGTAGCCTCGCGGATCAATTCATTAACACCGATTCACGCGAACAAAACTCCAGCGCCGGAAGCAGCGACCTCGCTGCTTCCGGCATTTTATTACTGGCATATAATCGTTGCAGTCACACTACGTCTGGAGACCCACATGCTGAGCATTCACCTGGGGGATTACCCCGGTTCCATCTACGATACCGAAACCTATTTTAGGAACTCATACTTGGACTCATGGTTCGAAGACCCTATGGCCGCACAGATTATTAAAAGCGTGGACGGATCAGAGCTCATCGGTCCCCACAACATCGTAAGCAAGCAGCTGGGCTCAATCACTCCACTCGAACTGTCCGGCGGCGTTAAGACGCTGCTGCTGGTGCGCAATCTCCCAAATATGGTGTTCAACGCATCCACCTGCGGAGACAACTGTGCCCGCTGGCTACTCAAGATCGGCAAAGAGCAGGATGTGCTGGTGACCTTATACCACATCATGAAATTCCCCTGGAAGAGCTTTGAGATTCGCATCAATAACGATGGCCGCATCGTTAGAAACATGCAGGAGTTTGTCGGCGCCACGAATGACTTTTTGGATGTTGATGAGTAATGAAGGGAACGCACACCGTTGTCGTAGAGCGTGCAAAGGTCAAATACACACTCACGTTTAAGCGCAATATTTCCTTCATCCGCGGCAACAGCGGCACGGGCAAAACGACACTCATCTCGATGATTCGCGACTACAACGATCGTGGACCGGAGAGCGGCGTCACGCTCAGTTGTGACGTTCCCTGTGAAACGCTATCTGGCAGGCGTTGGGAACGCGAGCTTTCGATTATCGAGGACTCAATAATCTTTTTAGATGAGGGTAACGAATTTATCTACTCAAAAGACTTCGCAAAAGCCGTTAACGGGTCGTCCAACTATTTTGTCCTGATATCTCGCCGAGACGCCAGCGAACTCCCCTACAGTGTCGACGAAATCCTAAAGCTGGTAAACACCACGAGTAAAACAATCAATGGCCGAAAGAGCGATAAACGCTTCTACTCTATAACAAAACCGATATACAGCCACACGGCAAACATGCTTTACCAGGATCTAAATGTTGGATTCGAGGTACCCGACGCCGTAGTTGTCGAGGATAGCAAATCTGGCTATCAATTCTACAACGCTCTTTGCAACCGACTCGGGATCCCCTGCTATACCGCCACCGGCGTTGCGAATCTAAAACGTACGATTCACGAATGCCCCGAGCAAAACGTTCTTGCCATAGGAGACGGCGCAGCGTTTGGTCCCTACATCGAAAAGGTGCTCGGACAGCGCGTTTACAAGAACGTTCGCTTGTTCCTCCCGGAATCGTTCGAGTGGACACTTCTGCAATCTGGTCTCATTCCCAGTAACGATATCTCAAAGATCCTCGAGGACCCCTCGAGCTTCATCGAAAGCCGCGACTACCTAAGTTGGGAGCGATTCTTCACCGACATATTGATCAAGTACTCGGCAGGCACTCGCTACGCCTACAGAAAGGCAAAGCTCAATGAGCAGTACCTGAGGCCGCAGGCGATGAATGCAGTTGCAAACGTCTTGCCCGAGTGCCTGAAGGCAGACTAGATACAGCGGGGAGGGCCAAGTTGGTCCTCCCCGCTTTTGTTACGCCTTCTTGATCACGTACGCCAATCCAATATCGCAGGCACAGCGTACGATTGACGCGAAGAACCACGATGCTGGCAGCGTCATAAGCAGAGGCTTGCTCACGCTCGGCTCCAGCCCCCTTTGGCGCGCCGTATAACCAATCCACATCAGCAGCACAACAGCAGTTCACGCCACGGCTTCGGCCTAAACGTATACCCGGCAAGAATAAAGAACACCGGCATGTGAAAAAGCCCAGACCACCAAGCGGTCTGGGCTTAATAAACGATGGTGCTCCATGGCGGATTCGAACCGTCGACCTTGGGATTAGAAGTCCCCTGCTCTATCCAACTGAGCTAATGGAGCAAATAACCACACGCCCAAGCAAGCGCAAGCCTGTCGGGCGCAAGTAATTATAACCTAGTTGAACTGCTCGCGATACGCCTTGCAGACCTCATCGACCGGGCCGTCCATGCGAAGGTCACCCTTCTCAATCCAAACGGCACGCTGGCAGATGCGCTCAACCTGCTCCATGGAGTGCGAAACGAACAGAACCGTCACGTCACCGCTCTGGATAAAGTGCTGAATGCGAGCCTCACACTTCTGCTGGAAGAACACATCACCGACGGACAGCGTCTCGTCAACGATAAGAATATCGGGCTCGGTAATCGTCGCGATTGCAAAGGCGATACGCGCCACCATGCCCGAGGAGAAGTTCTTAAGCGGCATATCGACAAAGTTCTGAAGCTCAGCGAACTCAATAATGCCGTCAAAGTTGGCGTCGATGAACTCCTTGGTATAGCCGAGCAGGGCGCCGTTCAGATAGATGTTCTCGCGGGCGGTCAACTCGGGGTCAAAACCGGCACCAAGCTCAATCAGCGGCGCAATGTTACCGTGCACCTTAACACTGCCCTCGCTAGGCTCAAGCACACCGGCGATAATCTTGAGCATCGTAGACTTACCGGAACCATTGGTGCCAACCAGACCGACAACTTCGCCGCGATGAATATCGAACGAGATGTGCTTAAGCGCTCTAAACTCCTCAAAGAACAGCTCGTGCTTGGCAAGCTTGATGAAGTACTCCTTGAGGTTGGTCAGCGACTCGGACGCCATGTTAAAGATCATGGTGACGTCGTCGACCTCGACAGCCAGAGGCTGCTCGCTGTAATCAACAACAGATTCAGTCATCACAGCACTCCTTAGATGTAGAGGATAAATTTGCGCTCGGACTTATGGAACACGGTATAGCCAATAATAAGCGCAAGAACCGCCCAAGCGACGCACATACCAAACGTCATAAGCGAGGGCGTAGTCTGGAACAGGAAGATATCGCGCATAAACTGCAGGTAGTTGAACATGGGGTTCGCATACATCAAGATACGCACGAGATGCGGCATTTGCGCAATATAGTCAGTCGTCCAGAAGATGGGCGTAATGTAAGTCCACGCCGTAATGACGACGCTCCACAGATGCATAACGTCGCGGAAGAAGACCGTAAGGGCAGAGAGCATCATGCCCAGGCCCATGCAGAAGCACATAAGCAGCAGCAGGCAAACCGGCAACAGAATCAGGTGCCAAGAAGGCATAACGCGGAACCACAGCATGACGATGGCGACGGCGACCAGCGAGAAGGCAAAGTTGACCAGCGAGAAGAGCACCTTCTGCACCGGGAAAACCCAGCGGTGCACCTTAACCTTCTTGAGCAGAGGGGCAGCGCCCACGATCGACGTCAGGGCCTGGTTAGTAGACTCAGACATGACGGCAAAGGTAATGTTACCCACGATCAAGTACAGCGGGTACATCTCGGGCGTCATTGAGCCATTGCGGCCCTGGCCAAAAATCGTCGAGAACACGATGGCCATGACGATCATCATCAGCAGCGGGTTGAGCACCGACCATGCGACGCCCAGAACGCTACGGCGATACTTGATCTTAAAATCCTTGGTAACCAGCTGACGAAGGATAAACGCGTCCTTCTCAAATTCATTCTTAGCAAACGTCGCAGGCAGACTGCGAGTTTCTTGTTGCTTTGTCTGATCCGACACGGATGCAACTCCTTTACTCGTAATCGTTGACAAACGAACAGTATAGACCCGACGGCCATGCAAACGATTCGCGCAACAAAACTGGAGAACTAACCCACATCTTAGGATGCCAGGCCCAAACGGCTATACTTTCTAGGATTGAATGTATAAGGAGCATTAAGTGAATTCTGAATCCATCGCCGTCATCATCCCTTGCTACAACGAAGCGCTCACGATCGGCAAAGTCATCGACGACTTTCACCGCGAGCTTCCGCAGGCGACAGTCTATGTCTATGACAACAACTCGTCAGACGATACCTCACGCATTGCCACCGAGCACGGCGCCACAGTCCGCTTTGAGCCCCGTCAGGGAAAGGGCAACGTGTGCCGCCAGATGTTTCGCGATATCGACGCCGATTGCTACCTGATGGTCGACGGAGACGACACCTACCCCGCCGAGGCGGCCAAGGCCCTCTGCGAGCCCATCCTTAACGGCACGGCCGACATGACCGTAGGCGATCGCCTTTCCAACGGCACCTACGCCGAGGAGAACAAGCGTGCCTTCCACGGCTTTGGCAATAATCTGGTCCGCGCCATGATCAAGTGGATCTATGGCTACAGCTTCGATGACGTCATGACAGGCTACCGCGCCATGAGCCGCCCGTTCGTCAAAACCTTCCCTGTGCTTTCCGAGGGCTTCCAGATCGAAACCGAGCTCTCGATCCACGCCGTCGACCACCGCTGGCGCATCAAAGACGTGCCCATCGAGTACCGCGACCGTCCGGAAGGCTCCGAGTCCAAGCTCAATACCGTGAGCGACGGCATTAAAGTCGTTGCGATGATCGGCACGCTGTTCAAGGACTACCGCCCGCTGAAGTTCTTCAGCCTCGTCGCGCTTCTATTCGCGATTATCGGCCTGGTTTTGGGCATTCCTATCTTTGTTGAGTACTTTCAGACCGGCCTGGTCCCGCGTTTCCCCACTGCCATGCTTGCTGCATCGTTTATGTTCCTCTGTGGTCTGAGCCTTGCAACCGGATTCATCCTGGATTCTGTGGCAAAGGTCGAAAAAAAGCAGTGGGAGGTCAACGTGTACAGCAAATACGCCTACGATGACCAGCCCGGCAAGTCCGCCACCGAGACAAGCGAGAGGTAGATCTTCCGCAGAATACTATTGGCACCACTGCGCAGATAGCCACCAACAAGAAAAGCCACCGTTAACAAGCGGCGGCTTTTGCTCTCGAAAAGTTAATAGCGGCTAGAGCGTCTTGAGGTACTCCCCCAGCTCTTCCTCCCAGTCGGGCATGTGGAAGCCGACCGACTCGAGCCTGGACAGGTCGAGCGCGGAGTGGACCGGGCGCGGGGCGACGGGGCCCGCGGCGGTGGAGTAGTAGTCGGCGGTCGATACCGGCACGACCTTGTCCCCGTTGCCGTTGACGGCATCGAAGACGGCGCGGGCGATGTCGGCCCAGCTCTTGACGGCGCCGGAGCCGGTGCAGTCGTAGGTGCCGTAGGGGGCCTTCACATCAAGCACGTGGAAGATGGCCTCGGCCATGTCGCGCGTGAAGGTCAGGCGGCCCAGCTGGTCGTCGACCACGGTGACCTGCTCGAGTTTGTCGTCAGGGTCGGCTACACGGTCGGACAGCCCCTTCATGGTCTTCACGAAGTTGCGGCCCTCGCCGATGACCCAGCTGGAGCGCATGATGTAGTGGCGCGGGCACCCGGCCACGGCGATGTCGCCGGCGGCCTTGGTCTGGCCGTAGACGGACAGCGGCTGAGGGGCTCCTCCTCGTCATGCACCTCGGCGGTGCCGTCGAAGACGTAGTCGGAGGAGACGTGCACGAGCGTGATGCCGTGCTCGGCGCAGGTGCGGGCGAGAAGGGCGGGCCCGGTCGCGTTGGCCTTCCAGGCGGTCACGCGGCCCTCGGGGGTCTCGGCCCTGTCGACCGCCGTGTAGGCGCCGCAGTTGATCACGGTGCCGTAAAGCGACCAGTCGTACTTGGAGTAGGCGTCCGGGTCGGACATGTCGAAGGTGTCGATGTCGCAGAAATCGAAGTCCTTGGCCACGCCGCGCTCCTCGGCGAGCGCGCGGACCGCATGGCCCAGCTGGCCGTTGCAGCCGGTGACGAGGGTGCGCTTCGGCGCCATGGGGACGACGTCCTTGAGCATCGGGTGGTTTTTGTCCGCCTCGGATACGGTGGCCTCATCGAGCGGGATCGGCCACTCGATGGCGAGCTCCGGGTCGGCGAGGTTCACGAAGGTGTAGGTCCTCTTCAGCTCGAGCGACCAGTGGGCGTCCACCAGGTAGGTGTAGGCGGTGCCGTCCTCCAGGGCTTGGAAGGAGTTGCCCACGCCGCGCGGGACGTAGATGGCCTTCGAGGGGTCGAGCGTGCAGGTGTAGACCTTGCCGTAGGTGGCGCTGCCCTCGCGCAGGTCGACCCAGGCGCCGAAGACCGAGCCGCGGGCCACGGAGATGAACTTGTCCCAGGGCTCGGCGTGGATGCCGCGGGTGACGCCCCTCTTCTCGTTGTAGGAGATGTTGTTCTGGACGACGCGGAGGTCGGGAATCCCGAGCGCGCACATCTTGGCGCGCTGCCAGTTCTCCTTGAACCAGCCGCGCGAGTCGCCGTGGACGGCCAGGTCGACGACCTTGAGGCCCTCGATGCCGGTCTCGGCGACGGAGAGGTCCTTCTCGAATGCGATGTCTGCCATATGGGAAAAGCTCCTATCGAAGAGGTTCAGGTTGCGGGCGCCCGCGCGGGGACGCAGGATCATCCCATGCCCTGCGGCCCCGCGCGGGCGCCCCGCGGTGCGGTTCGCCGGAATGCAGTCTTACTGGCCCTGCGCGCGGTAGCGGGCCTCGGTGGCCTCCTTGGCCGGGCGCCACCAGGACTCGTTCTCCACGTACCAGTCGATCGTCTGCTTGAGCCCCTCGGCGAAGTCGGTGTGCGCCGGCCTCCAGCCGAGCTCGCGCTGGAGCTTCGTCGAGTCGATGGCGTAGCGGCGGTCGTGGCCGGGGCGGTCGGCGACCCAGTCGAAGTCCTCGGGGTCGCGCCCCATGGCCGTAAGGATCATGCGCAGCACGGTGATGTTGTTCCTCTCGCCGTCGGCACCGATGAGGTAGGTCTCCCCCGTGCGGCCCTTGGTGAGGATGTCCCAGACGGCCGATGAGTGGTCCTCTGTGTGGATCCAGTCGCGGACGTTCTCGCCCTTGCCGTAGAGCTTGGGGCGCACGCCGTCGATGATGTTCGTGATCTGCCTGGGGATGAACTTCTCCACGTGCTGGTAGGGGCCGTAGTTGTTGGAGCAGTTGGAGATCGTGGTGCGCAGGCCGTAGGTGCGGGTCCAGGCGCGCACGAGCATGTCGGAGCTGGCCTTGGTGCTCGAGTACGGCGAGGACGGGTGGTACGGAGTCTCCTCGGTGAACTTCGCCGGGTCGTCGAGCGCGAGGTCGCCGTAGACCTCGTCGGTGGAGACGTGGTGGTAGCGGATACCATATTTGCGGACGGCCTCCAGAAGGCGGAAGGTGCCCTCCACGTTGGTGCGCAGGAACGGCTCCGGGTCGGCGATGGAGTTGTCGTTGTGGCTCTCTGCGGCGTAGTGCACGATCGCGTCGTGGCCCGGGACGATGCGGTCGAGCAGCTCTGCGTCGCAGATGTCGCCGACGACGAGCTCGACCCTATCCTCGGGCAGGCCCGCGATGTTCTCGGGGTTGCCGGCATAGGTCAGCTTGTCCAGGACGGTCACGTGCACGTCGGGGTGGTTGTTGACCACGTAGTGCACGAAGTTGCTGCCGATGAAGCCGCAGCCGCCCGTGACGATGATATTCTTAGGTTCAAAAAACTCAGACATAATGCTCCAATTTAAATCTACCCGTTTGGATGAACGTACTTAAACATCTGAACAAATGATGCACTGTCAGAAGAAACGTCCTCGCTATTCTCGCGGTTACCGTACTTCCTAAAGCCCGAATTAGTATAAAAGTTCAACAGGCCTCGCGCATCAACAGCGTCAAGAACGACAAATCTACCGCCGGCTAGGCGATGAACCTCGCACACAGAATCCTCTGCAAGAGACATTAACTGATCGCCACTCACGAGATCAGCATAACGGTCATTTTTGCCAAATTGGGCAAGCAGCACAACAGGAAGCTCAATAGAATCAGAAGCCGAGTCGTACTCACCGAAATATTCGAATTTCTTTCGAAACGACCGACTCACATTGATCGCGGGAATACTTGCAACTTTTAGCGCAAGTGCATAAAAACCAACAAACGAGGCGCTGTCGACATCAAATACCAAATATGAAGATGCAGCCCCGCGCTTGTTAAATTCAAGAGCTTTACAACGCACGAAAAGCTCAATGTCAGAATTCCGCTCGCACGAAAAGGAGGAGAGGACCGATTCGACCTTCTCCTCCGATTGAGCTTCGCAAAGATCAAATAACGAATATGCGACCAAAGCCATGTCTAAATACCCATTTTGGCGAACAATTTATCGATTGCTTTTTGCTTCTCAACTGATAGCCGTCCGCCGGTTAAGCGCTTCGGGGATTTAATCGAGGCATCCACCGCTAATCCTTTTTCATATGCTTCGCATAAGGCCCTGGCGCCCTCAACAGAGGTAACCCGAATAGGCGCTTTAATACTAGATGTAGCCATTGATAACTCCCTTCTCCATAACGTCTAGGCAGATTCTACCCAATATACCCTAGTACTCGCGCGGGCTGTTGACGATCTCACCGGCGGCGACCTTCTTCAGGTGCTGCCCGTAGACCGACTTGCCGTAGGCCTTCGCGGCCTCCTCCAGCTCGGCGGTCGTGATCCAGCCGTTCTCCCAGGCGATCTCCTCGGGGACCGAGACCGGCAGGTCCTGGGAGTGCTCGACGGCGCGGACGAACTCCGCGGCCTCGTGCAGGCTCTCCATGGTGCCGGTGTCCAGCCACGCGTAGCCGCGGCCGAGCGTGACCACGGACAGGGTCCCCTCCTCCAGGTACATCTGGTTGAGCGTGGTGATCTCCAGCTCGCCGCGCGCGGACGGCTGCACCCCATGGGCCTTGGCGGCGACGTCGCCCGGGTAGAAGTACAGGCCGGTGACGGCGTATGAGCTCTTGGGCTCGGCGGGCTTCTCCTCGATGGAGACGGCACGGCCCTCCCCGTCGAACTCCACGACGCCGAAGCGCTCGGGGTCGTCCACGTGGTAGCCGAAGACCGTGGCGCGGCCCGACTCGGCGTTCTGGACGGCGCGCGTCAGGTGGCGCGACAGGCCGTTGCCGTAGAAGATGTTGTCGCCGAGCACCAGCGCGCACGGCTCGCCGGCGATGAAGTCCTCGCCGATGGTGAACGCCTGCGCGAGGCCGTCCGGCGAGGGCTGCTCGGCGTAGGAGAGGTTCACGCCGTAGCGCGAGCCGTCCCCGAGCAGGCGCTCGAAGTTGGGCAGGTCGGTCGGCGTGGAGATGACCAGGATGTCCCGGATGCCCGCCAGCATGAGGGTGGACAGCGGGTAGTAGATCATGGGCTTGTCGTAGACCGGCAGCAGCTGCTTGGAGGTCACGAGCGTGAGCGGGTACAGGCGGGTGCCGGACCCGCCGGCGAGGATGATGCCCTTCATAATTGAAGAACCTTTCTAACAGAAATCAAACCGTTAGGGTAATTTTATTATTAATAATCCCACAATGCTAAATTCGCACAAGAACCTTGCCGACTACTAGGATTTTAGATCACGTTTAATTTGAGTGGTGGAAACTTCCGGCGTGCGTGGCAGGTAAACGACATCAACGCCCTCATCCTTCAGAAAGTCGAATTCGCCTTTCCAATCATCTCCCATAACAAACGTATCGATATGGTATTCACGCACGTCAGTCACTTTCTGGCCCCATGATTCTTCGGGAATCACAAGGTCAACGTAACGAATTGCTTCAAGAAGGGCTTTGCGTTTATCAAAAGAGAAATAACACTTCTTTCTCTTCTGATTCCAATTGAAGTCATCGGTAGACAGGGCGACTATTAGATAGTCGCCATACTGCTTGGCCCTCCTTAGTAAATTGATATGCCCGTAATGTAGTAAATCAAACGTTCCATATGTAATAACGCGCTTCACGTCAATGCCTACCAAACCTAAATAAACGCCTCAAAGACCCCGAAAGAGAATGCACGGGCTCATCTGAAAGAGAGTGTCCGCGCTCCATGAGACATGAAACGTAGTCAGCTGAATCCCCAAGCTCGCATCTGTCAAAATTGATACACAGCTCGCCAGCCGAGCCATCAAAACCTGAGACCAGAATCTGAGGGTCAAGTCCACAGAATACGATATTGGAGTGTGATTCAGAACCATTTAGCGCGTCCCAAATCAATGGCGTTCCGTTAAAAGAGAAGGAAACATCCTTTAAGAGAAATGAACCGTCATCGGCGGGGTCAAAGCGAACTTCGTTAACGCCAGAAGGGACATTGAAAGTCAGACAGACATGAGACCCAAAACAGTTAGACGTATATTCGATAGGCAGAACGTCTTCAGAATTGAAGCCCGAACCATAGTCTAGAAATAGTTCCGCTTTGGAACGTAGATTCATATACTGCCGCAAAGGGGAATTCGAGTCCGCAAAGCATGAACCGATTTCCTTGTCACAATCACACGATTGGGCTCTGGCCGCTCCGATCATCCTTTGAACAACACGCTCGGCAGCTTTTGCATCCCTGTGTGAATGAATGACCGGCATAAACGACTCACGCAAAGAAACTGTAGCGTCAACTCCATTAAAAAAAGAACCAAGCGCACTCAATAACTCGGATTGTGACTTAACAAAAGCCCCGGGCATCATCCAGCGTGGATCATCGCTAATGAATCCTCGGTCCTTCTTGTATTCTTCGAAATCCGGACATGAAAAGACAATAGGCCTATTAAGAAGAAGATAGTCTACATACACTGACGAGTAGTCAGTTATCAATAAATCGAATGCGTTAAGAACATGATAAATGGTGAGCAACTTCGAACCCAAAGACAGACTATCGAGGAACAAAACCCTTTCGGGAAGCTCAAAGGAACCTTGATTGAAGCTCGAGTCATCGGCAAAGTGCATCTTCGCAATTACGTAAGCATCATGCAGCTTTAGAAACTCATCAAGACCAGCAGCGTCATAATCCTCGTAATTAAAGATATTTTTATCGAATTGACCCCCTTCAGCCTTTAGGCCCTTGCGCATCGTGGGCAAATACATAATCAATTTAGTGGTGCCGAAATCAACTCCCAAAGCGTCTTCCAGGAGTTTTCTTCCATCAGTAGTAAAAAGGTAATCATTTCTCGGGAAACCGGAATTCATTACCTTGCGAGGGTCCATAGAAAGCATACCGGCCATCATGAGCTGCGACACACGTGACGTAGTGGTCAGAAGATCACATTGGGTCGTAATGACTTTCAAGTCCCTAAGCGCACTTGATTCAGACGCTGCATCTTCATCAAACCCGATGGTCTTAGGACCAAAGCCATGCCATGCCGAAACATGAATCTGCCCTGGTCGCTTATTGTACGCAAACATAAAGCTGGACGTAACCAGATAATGAGCACATTGCTCCATAGCAATAGCGCGGTCTGAATTCTCAATATCACAATCAACGCCAGCAGCCCTCATGGGCCCTAGCATAGCCGGATCCTTAACAACCCAAAAAGTCTTGAAATCAGTCTTATCGACGATGTACTCATACAAGGCACGAGAATTGTCAGCGAAATCTGGATTCGATTCAAAGAGAACAAGGTTTTGATCAATCATGACAATCCAAACGTCATCGGGTACTCATCGGACTGTGATAAGGGTCACCGTTGACATAATACTCCGCCCAAGCAGTGCGCAATTTCCCCTGCTCACGCATAAATCGGACTTTCTTTTCACCAGTCTCATAGCCACGGCTGAAGGACTCATAATGATACAAGAGGGCATCAGCATCGAAAACAACAAGCTTGTCGAGCGAGCGAACTCTCAGGCAAAAATCAACGTCATTAAAAGCAACCTCAAAGTCCTCGTTAAACCCATTTAGCTCTTCAAATACAGAACGCTTTGTCATCATGCATGCAGCGGTAACAGCACTTAAATCTTGCGAAATAACAGCGCGACGCATGTAGCCTGGATCATTGCGGTCAAGATTATTGAACACGTGAATGGGTCCGCCCATTTCGCCTTCATTGTTGCAGTAAATCATCATAACGCCCGCATGCTGCACCGTATCATCCGGGTAGAGCAGTTTTGCACCGACGGCTCCAACGTCCTCACGCTGACAGAAAGAAAGCATTGAAGATAGCCATCTGTTTTCAATAACCTCAGTATCATTGTTTAAAAACAGCAGATATTTACCGGATGTTTGTTCAACACCATAGTTATTGATAGCGGAATAATTAAACGGACCATCCCACGTAACAATACGAACGTTTTCATACTGTTCAGAAACGGTGCGGTAATACTCAAATGTCGCATCTTCTGTACTGTTATTCTCAATAACCAGAATCTCGAAGTTGCGATAATCCGTTTTTTCCTCAATAGAGTCGATGCAACGGCGCAGAACCTCAACGCTATCTTTATTTGGAATAACGATACTGACCAAAGCCTCTTCATTAAGAGCATAGGAAATGTGATAGAAGCAGGCGGAATCAGTTAACTCCGCAGCACCATTCAATCCGCAGCGATCCAAATGCTCTTGCAATGCCTTTCTACCAGCTTCGTCGGCATAGTTCTTATTTCCCGCACTCTTCGCAGTCGACGTATCGCTAATTCTCCAATGATAGAGAACCTCACGAACATGATAGATACTCTGAGTTCTCTCTACCAAACGCAGCAGAAAATCATAGTCTTGAGCCCCATCGAACTCTTTCCGTAACATCAGCTCTTTAGCGAACGAGGCGCGAACGCAAAGCAGATGGGTTATATAGTTATGAACGCGAAGCAAATCTAAATTGAAATCAGACTTGAAATGAGGAGATACATACTCACCGGCCTCATTCAAGAAGTCCTCGTCGCAATACAGTGCATCAGTATCAGGACGATCCTGAATTCGCTCTGCATATCTATACAGAGCAAACGGATCGAGCGTATCGTCGTGATCGAAAAACACGACATAGTCGCCAACGGCGGCGGCGATACCAGCGTTAGTATTCTCAGCAATCCCCTTATTCTCTTCAAGCGTAATAACTTTAATTCTAGAATCAGTTAAGCCGCCCAGCTCTTTCTGCAATTCCATGCATTCGGGACTGGCGTTAACGAGAATGAGCTCCCAATTTTGATATACCTGAGAGACGACCGAATTAATCATATCCCTAAAATATGATACAGGGGTTTTATATAGTGGAACGATAATGCTAAATAAAGAGTCCTGATTAATTTCAGAATTCGAAACTAGTTCTGCAGCATTAATTAAACGAGATCGCATTCTAAAGAAATCATGATATGCAGCAGGAGAAGACGCTTTATAAAAGAGAGGCGAATCAACCTCAAGCATATAAGATAGTGCAGCTGGATCAAAATTTAGAAAACCTTCTGCATTTTTTTCGCTATCCGCAGCAACAAGACAGTAGGTCTTTCCATCTTTCGGAAGCCTAATAGAAAAAGAACGCTCAATCCTGCTAAATCCACAATAATCAACAGGCGTAGGTCTTCCCAGCCAGATGTCAAAGTCGTTTAATTTACTAGCCTGTCCGTCAATCAAATAAATGTCATCAACATTAAAATCTGACGGGAAGCAGACGACGCCTTTCAAAATTATTGCCTCATCGCTCGCAACTTCAACGGCAACATCGCAACGGACATGAATCTGACCAAAATAAGTGTCGTTTTCAATGTCCCTGAACTGCTTGGCGATCGCAGAATTGAATTTATAGTTAAACCGTGATTGCCACTTAATTACTGAGTTAGAAATTTCAAATCTCGGATTCTTATTGTCAGCAAATAGAAAAACAATCTTTTCACACTGAAGTAGCGGTAAAACAAAAACAATTGTTCCATATTCAGAATTCCAGAAACTGGAATAAGGAATTGAATTTCCGCATTCCGTCTCAACAGCCAGCGGAATGAGCTTGTCACCGTTAGCCTTAAAAGGAAGATAAACAGCACCAAAACCCCTGCAAATACCTTTGGAGAATAATTTCATAGTTTTTCCTTATCCAAAGCACCTAGAAAAAAGTAAGGTAAACATAATTAGATAAAGCATCATGGCTGAAGACAATAACGACAGTGCTTCAAACCTACCGCAACGCTTTTGTTCAAGATGACAAGAAATGTTAAAAATGAAAAGATCAGCCGCAAACAACAGCGGAGTTAAATATCTTGCCTGCACACCAGCAACGCGTTCGCATGCAACCCCAGTGAAAGAAATATATAAGGCCGTAGATATCAAATAGCAAGTGAGAATCAGAAGCAAGGAGCACCAAATAGCGTTTTTCCGGCAAATTAAAGAAATCGAAGTGTCGTTGCTATCAAGAATGCAAATCGCAGTACCAAGAATTAAAGGCAGATAGCTAAACACAGGTACATAAGATGCGATATCCCCTAGATAAGCAATGTTCGTAGCGATTGAGTTTATAAAACCCGGGTTCAGAAACTCAACAAAGACGAACTTACTAAGAATGCCAAGTGCACTCAACGGATTGGTCAAAATAAAATGCACTTGCTGAGTTGAATTAACATTATCGCCACCACGGGCATCACCTGCTCCGCCTCCATTTGATGCAATAAAGGGGATAAGAAAAGAGATAACAACGAGAACGCCGAAGAGCAGCAAAATACTCTCAAATATTCTTTTTTGCCGATTATCAGCAAACCTTGAAGAAGGAATGAGAAACAGTAACCCTAAAAGAGGGAAATAAACCGCCTTTGGAGCGAACGCGAAGACAAATACTAAGACTGTCTCAACGTACGTCGAACACTTTAGTTCAGTTCTACCCGTGATCAATCTAAGAAGGAGAGCAACTCCGAGAAGAGTTAAACAATTGATCCAAGGGTCATAGGAATAATTGGCCGCCATGAAAACATTCGAAGGAAGCAGCGCAATGAAAGACAATAAATATTTCTTGCATGGGGCCACTTTAATTGCTAAGTAGCAAATAAAGGCATAGAACATTAAATTGAACAGTTTCCCCAAAACAAACTTAAAACTGAAAGGTAGCTTTAATACTCTACCAAGCCAAATACCGCATGATGAAGGAAGATAGCCTAGAGATTGGAAAGAAACAGAAGTGGAAAGGCCGGTCTCCTTGCAAAGGGTAGCGGCAGTATCCTGATGATTTAATTCCAAACATAATGACTCAACGGCTCCACGGCCCCATTCATTATCTGGGCTTATCGGCCACTTTCCAAGTGCAGCGTTATTAGAGAATCCGGCATCTTGCTCAAATAAGTTCTCAAGCATCCTATCTGAAACAGTAGTCTCAGCTTCGCTGACAAAGGAAAAGCTATTCGCATTACTGAAATGAATTTGATCATCCCATGAAAATAAATTAGTTACAGGAAAAACAAGTATGATGCCAAGTCCAACAACGGCAATTGCTAGAGGGGTAAATAAATCAGGGCGATTCCACCAATCATGGAAACAAATTATGAATCCAGTGCACGCAAACAACGGAAGAACTGATGCAAGAATAACAGTTTTACTGAAACCAATAAAACCGAGAAGAGCGCTTGCGAACAGGGCGCAAAGTACGATTGCAGCGCAAACAACAATGTTCCTTTTTGAAAAACTCAACTTTATATTAAGGTCAAAATCTATTTTGAATAGCCTAAATACGGCTAAGACCGCACTTCCCAATAGATAAAAGAAGAGAATTCGCGCAGGAGAAATGGCCGCAAAAGAAAAGGACGATTTGCACCCAACTACCGTTAAAAGCTCGAGTACGCACGACAGAACAGCAATTCGAATCGAATCAGCTTTAAGCTCTTGAGGAAAACAGCCTTCATCTGTTATGCCTATTGTCGTGCCCTTATGCAAGGACCAACTTCTTACGCATGTACAAATTAAATAAATGATAATCAGAAAAAGAAATAGGAATACTGCCGCAAAGTTGTGAACGAACAGCAGGGAAACTATAAACATAAATAGGCTAACTATAAGAGAGGCTTTGACCTTTTTAAGCCAATCTAAATCAAGTGAAGAAGACAAATTTAGAAACCCCTTTAACTAAAATATCGCTTTTATAGTGCATTGCTATTCATACTAAATGAATAAAAGCGAAAAATTGTCCTGGCTACAATCTGAGGCCAGAATTTATTTAACATTTCAAGATCTTCATTGCTTCTCGTGTCATCCTCTATCAGCGCAGTTGTCTCTGATCCTTCATGAATTCTATGATGCATAAGAATCTCTGGTGAATAGACGAAAGACCCCTTAAGCCGTGAGAACCTCTCCCATGCCTCCCAGTCTAAATCACATTTCATAGAACTAGAAAACAGTGGGGTCTTAAGAGTGTCAAGATTATAGGTAACTGAAGGGCAGCAAATCGCCGAACCAAACTTAAGAATATGGCGCTTATCTCGATTGGATGCGGAATAACCCAAACGGGCAAATTTATTGAGTAGAACCCTCTTCACTTTAAGGATGGAATTTTCATCAACAAATTCACCGTTGCGAAGCTCACCATAATTCGAGAAGAAAATCAAAGGATCACAGGAGTGATTGACGGAACGAAGCATTTCCAGAGTGTAATTCGGAGAATACACATCGTCTTGATGAGCAATGGTAACCAAAGGAGTCCGTGCATGACCAATTGCGCAGTTCCAATCATGGCTGATGCTAGGCTTCCCGTCATTAATAACAACTGGAACGTTAAATCGAGAAGCAGTCTGATCTATATACGTGTTCGGAGTTGAGGTCGAAACAATAATATCGCTAGCCTGCTGTTGGTTTACAAGTGAGGAGAGACAGTCGGCCAGATAAGGAGACTCCCCATAGGCGCAAAGAACAAAAGTGTGGTCATGTGCTAAGTAATTCAACGATATTTCCTAATCCTTGTTAATTTCCTTATCGAGCAATGCAATTTTTTGTGTCAAGTTCTTAATAGCAATAGCTTGCTTACTAACAATAGAGCTTAGAGATAGCAAGATCAGGATTAAAAACAGAAAACCGACCACGAAAATGAAATTGGATGAAGTTGCAAAACCAAAAAAGGAAGAAATGGAATACAACGGTTGTGGAAATAAGCCGCAGATCAAAAGAACCACGACCAAAGCAAGCCAGAGAAGCGAATATCGCAACTGTAATTTATCTTTAAGAATTAGACGTATAACATAAATTGCAAGCAGTAGACAGGCGATAACAATTGCCAACTGTAACGGTGCAGACATCAAAACCCCTAGTTCGAGAAAGCTGAAATTATTATTGCAAGCGTCACTTTAATCATGTAGTAAATGCTGGAAAAACCTGAAATGGACGAAGATCCGCCTTGGCGTTCTTTCATCACCACTGACACTTCAGTAACTTTCAGACCCCGCGAAAGAGCCGATACGATAGAATCGGGCTCAGGATAATCGGCTGGATATTTTTTACAAAACAAATCAATTGCCTTGATATTGCACGCTCTGAAACCAGAAGTTGGATCCGTAATTCTTTGATGTGTGACCAGTTTTATTACACCGGAAAGCCAAGTTATTCCAACTCTCCTAAGAAAGGAAGACTGGAAACCTTCTGTCTGTTCCAAAAATCTTGAACCTACGACCAAATCCGCACCGGCAATTATTCTATCTACAAGCTTATAAATATAAGCAGGATCATGCTGCCCATCGCCATCGACCTGTACATCAATGTCATATCCAAAGTGTTGAGCATATTTATGTCCAGCCTGAACAGCGCCACCGATACCGAGATTCTGAGGCAGATTCAGTACATTGATATTATTCTTTCGACAAATATCGAGCGTGTCATCCGTGGACCCATCATTAACCACAACGTAGTCATAGCCAGCTCGAACCACTGAATCAACAGTAGAGACAATACTCTCCCGCTCATTATAGGCAGGTATTATGACAAGAATTCTTGGGGAGTTATTCATGTTGCTCCGTAAACTATGCCAAAGCTAAAGCCGATAAAACAAGTCTATCCACTCCAAATGGAGCCAACTTAATCATCACAAAAAGAGCGACCCGGATTTTAAGAGATTGACCCTCTGGCGAGAACAATCCGATTAAAGGGTTTGACTGATAGTTGGGAAACTGTTGGCTCATTTTGGCTTTAGCGAACTTCAACTTGGTCGACATCACCTTGAGGCCGCATCCGCGACAATATGTTAATAAGGCATTGAATACATTTGCCAAATATGCATACTCAATTACATCGTAATCCGTTTTGTTCAATGAGCTTAAATCGTGCGACTCAAGGAAAGAGTCAAACATATCGAAAATCAAACCATCGAAATTATGGTTACTCCCAAGAGTTTGAGTGGTCGATTTCCTATTTAGGCGATAATAATATCCAGCGTAATCAATCACTTTATACGTTGCCCCCCAATAATAGAGAGACAGATTGAAATAGATATCCTCCCCTTTCCGGGCATCACTAAAATCAATACTATGATCTTCAATGAATGACTTCTTTATCATTTTGCAGCAAGCAACAGAATACGTGACAACGCTCCAAACACTATCGCTTGGGATATATGTTGATAAAGCACCGTCTACATCACGCGTGTAGCCACCAATAATTAGATCAAAGTCCTGATGTAATACTTCAGCAACATAGCGACTGATATAGTCACCAGCCACATAGTCATCGCTATCAGCGAACATAATATACTCGCCCGACGCAATGCTTAAGCCACGAATCCTTGATTTACCTTGACCGACATTTTCATCGTTGTAGAGAACGGTCAGTCTATCTGAGTAACGTCCTGCGTAATCAGCAAGAATCGCTTGGGACGAATCAGAGCTGCAATCATCAATGCAAATAACTTCATAATTTGGATAGGTTTGATTAACAAGTGAATCCAGACACTGTCTTAGATAGTTTTCAGCATTGAATACGGGGACGATTACACTGACTTTAATCACCGAAGATCCCCCCTACTAGGCTTAATGGATGAAATGATAAACCAAAGCGAAAAAACAAACGCCAATCCGTAACCCATAATTCCCGTAAAACTTACGCCGTTCATTGAGAAACTCGGGACGAAATAGAACGAAGATACCAGCGCCAAAATCGCCGCGATGACATTGCCGATGAAAGATTGAACCACTTTTCTCATGGCAACCAATAAATCATTTGTAAACCAGAGCAGAACCGTGAATAAGGAACAGATCAACATGGGCACCAACAGCTCAGTATGCTTGGCGACCTCATCACCATAAAGCAAGTTGAGAAAATAGTGACCGAAGAAACTAAATAGGAAAGAAAGCACGGCAACAAGAGCCAACATTGTAAGGCTGACTTTAATGAATAGAGATATAAATGACTTGCTGTCGCCTCGGGAATAACTCTCAGCGAATCTACCAATTAAGGGTGTATAGATGTATGAAGCTCCCGTTTGGACGATGGCAATTGGCGAAGCAACCGAGGCATATAAGCCAAGACTAGCCGTGCCGAACAATGAGCTGAGCATTTGTCGGGGAAATGTCATAGCAGCACTGCACGCAAATAAAGAAGCTGCCGGCATGATTCCTATTTTTAGAAAATAAATAACATTAGATTTATTAAAAATAGGGCTCAGCCGTTCAAATTGCTTTGCCTTTGGAATATCAAAGAAGCAGCAAACGGGAATGCAGACAAGAGTCATGACTGCAAGAGCCATCTCGAGGTTCATGCCTAGAACAAGAGCGCCGGAAAATGCTGTCACCGACAGGGCCCCGCGAAGCGCAAATGAAATACCGACATAATCCATCCTGTAATTCTGCTGATCCAGGCCATGGAAAACATCGATAACGAGCTCAAGGGCTTTGTATAAAAGATAAACAAAGATAGATAACAATGCGCTAGACGCACAAGTGAAATAGCTATATATCATTGAACCAATAAGAGCCACGACTACGGTTAAGAACCTAAAACCAAGATAATCGCCCACAGAGAAGCAATGGCTCACATCTGAAACTTGAATGGTTCTCATTCTATACTGAGCAAAAGGTACAAAAATATTTGCGATGGACATCGCAAGCGCCAAATTGCCAGCATATTCAAGTCCATCACTTAAGCGGACAACTAAAACCGTGAGAAGCCACTGGCAGCCTAGATAAATCAAAGAACCCGCAGCGTTATATAAAATATTCTGTTTATCAGACAGTTCTCTACTCACTGACATCCAATCAAGACAAAACGGATTGCTTTAGTTTAAAGCAATCCGTTAAATTCTGATAATTTACGCCATTAAACCCAGTGTCCACTACTTAGAAACACTAAGTAGCCACGACTGCGCCTCGGTGCCGTTGGCGGTGTACAGCTGGGCCCGCGTCCCGTTGGAGGTCCTGCCCGAGGTTAGGTCGAACGCGGCGTCGGGGTCCATCGCCGAGCGGAACTCGTAGCTCCCGTCGTCCCTCCTGATCGCGACCCAGCGCTGGGGCCGGGTACCGCTCGCGTCCCAGAGCTGGAGCTTGGTCCCCGGGTCGGAGGAGGGTCCGGTCGGGTCGATGGCCCTTCCGCTCTTGGCGTTCCTGATGACGACGTAGTCGCCCTCGTGGGTCACCGTCCAGGCCTGCGCGACGGTTCCGTTGGCGTCGTACAGGGAGACCGCCGTGCCGTTGGCCGTCCTGCCGCCCTTCGCCTCGAGGGCGGCGGTGGGGCGCTTGGCGGACCTGATCACGTACGTCCCGTCGGCGAGGTCGCCCGCGTGCTGGGATGCGAGCTCGTCGGCGCGTTGAGCTTTAACTGATTCCGCAACGACAGAACCGTAGGAATAATTCATATCAACGTAGCCGTTAACACCCGGAACAAGACCATCGCTAGCATATTGCCAAATACTGTAGTTGCCGGTGTAATCGCACTGATAGTTATACTGCGCAATCCAATGGTCCCATGCGGATGATTTAAACACCTGATCAGTCAAGACGTTGTTAAACCAATCCAGATTCGCGTAAATACCAACCGAATAACCAGCTTGAGTAATACGGTTGCAAAAAATTGAGGCCCTGGATGCAATTCCAGCCTGTCGACCATCAGCGATAATAGAATTATCTTCAAGATCGTAATAAACGGGAAGCTGCGGCGTATGTCCCGCCAAATTTTCGATCACAAACGAAGCTTCATCTGCCGCCTGTGAGTCATCCCACGCATATGAATATAAGTAAACGCCGTAAGGAATTCCTAGACGTTCACACTCAGAGATATTCCGTTGAAATTGATAGTCAAGTCGGCCGTCGAAAGATGGAGCGCCGAAGCCAATTCGAAGAATGGCAAAATCGATACCAGAAGCCTTAACAGCTTCCCAATCAACTTCTTTTTGATGTTCACTAACATCAATTCCCTCAGCAGTCGCCCCAGTTGGCAAATCCGTTATCGATAATGTCGAGACACCTTCGTCTTCGGATGCGTTAAGCGAAGAAACGATTTCGCCGTTTTTGTATCTCCACGAGTTTTCAACTAACGATCGCGGCGTTTCACCGTAGCAAGAGTGCGCGAACGCAAGCCCAAATAGCAGTAAAGAAAATCCAAATAGTATTTGTCTTTTTATTTGACGCATGCACATACCCTTCGAACGAAAACGTTGCAATCATATCAAATTGAGAGAGTTGCGACTTGTTATATAGAACTTCTCATCATGTCAAATGCTAGAACACCAGCCTAAACCCGGCCAATCGAGGGTTAACCTAGAGTGGAAATATCTATTTAAACTAATCAGAAACGAAAGACGAAAACTGGGCGCATTTCATATCCTGCGTAATATCCTGAAGAAGTTCAAGCCGCCCATTTACACACTTTCGGACAACGCAGCCTTTTCCACTTAAATCCACATCGTCGCCGACACGAAGAATCGTATTCCCGAGGTCGGCATTAATCATCTCGTCCTCACCGAAACCATCCAACAATCGTTTGAGGTAGCAACGGACAAGTTCTTCAACTTTATCGCCATGACACGCTTGTCCGAAATCATCGAGTATCACATCTGCAATATCAACGGGATAACTAATCAAATACGCGCTCGATAGTTCCTGATAGTCATGAAGTAGACCTTTAGAGGGAAGGATGCAGTCAAGCATGCGGATCAACTCTGGGCATCCAGAATAGTAAGAAAACTCACTATTACATTGAATTGAATCCCCGAGAGCATATCCATTTACACATGTATCCATGACGTCATTTACGCCAAGAAGCCTATACTTCAGATTTGCTTCAGATGAAGTGTGAGAGCGAGTCAAATCTATCCTTTTACCATTCACAAAAGGAGCGATACCCCCATCGATAACCCTGAAGCAAATCCCACGATTTCGCAAAAACGCTGACATAGCATTCTCTGTTGTAAGCAACCGTCTAAGATTGAAACTTGCAAAATTACCCTCATCCAAATCCAAACGACGACATATATGATGGATTAGAACGTAAACGCAACAATCCGATCTGAGAATTCTATCCCGCGATCTAGCAAGAAGTGAATCGCAGTTGGACAATAAGGCGTTATTGAATTGAAGTCTTCCCATACCGGCGATTTCTGCAAGCGAACGAGAAAGAGCTTGACGATCGTCACTTCTTATAATCATCAACAACCACCAAACGGACAGCAATTCTAATCACTGATAGCTATAGCAAATCACACATGCGATGAATAGGCCAGAGGCAGCAAATGGAGATACTGACTTGGTTTTGGTTCGAACTCCCCAACACCAGTCGATAGTGGATACTACACCAATGCTTTAATGCCCCTCCTACATAATGTTTCACTAAGGCCAACCGATGAACGACATCTAAATTGCTAGGGTGAAAACTAAGGATATTGCTTGCAGCAAATAACATTGACATACAGGAGCGTGGAGCAAGTAAAGATCATTTCAGCATACGGCAAGTGGAAGAAACGCATGAACGGTGGTGACCGGCAGCAAAACACACCAACTTCAGTCAAGTAATAATGCGGCCTATGCAGTTCCGCAAGGACGAAAATGACTCATCCAAAGGGACATCCATATATTTGATTTTAGTAAGACGTTGCGATCAGTTTCGCTAACTTACCAGGACGGCATCAGCCGCGCTGAACGTAATATGTCCAAAAAAAATGCCCCAATGTTTCGCTTGCATCAGAGGCGGTTGGGGCTTCATTGATAGAATAATCTTACTTGCCAATTCGGAACTATGGCTAGACTGTTTCACCGTGAATAATACATCTGAACCCCAAAAGCCCTATATAGTGTTAAACATATAGCCGTCTCGCGGCGCGGCCGGCTATCAGAGGAAGAAAATAGAAGCCACCATCGATGCCGGCTTCTATAATTTCAAAGTCGGACTAGAGGCTGATGAAAACGGTCTGTATCCCAATCGTTTACTTCCCATAGTTGCAACCCTATCATCCTATTCGACCAACCACGGATGCACTTTCTTTCCCTCTAAAACGACCCGTAAGGGGACATATGCCGACGCAGTAGGACTACTAAAGCCCTACGGAGACCCTAACGGTATCGATTCGGCATCATTTCTTGATAAAGTCTGGCGCTTCGACAGGAATACGCATTTTGATGTGGTTAGTGGGATTATCGACTCGCTTCGCAAGACCACGGTGCTTGCGCCCGGCCTTCTCCATGGAATCGAATACGGATTAAACGAGATATCAGATAACGTGCTTGTTCATTCGACAAAAATGCAAAGCGAGCATGTTGAAGGCTACGTAATGGCCCAAGTTCATCGTCAATCCAACAAAGTCGCAATCGCAGTCTATGATGACGGAATTGGCATTCCCAATTCACTTAGGAGTGGCGGTGTAGCCTTTGCTGACACAAAGGAGGCTATACAACTTACTCTCAGCAAGGGCGTAACAGATGGAAATGGCACAGGCAACGGATTGTGGCTTCTTGACAGTATTGTCGACGCAGCATCTGGTTCTCTCGATATTCAGTCTGACGGCATTGGCTATAGAAATGTTCACAAATACAACGGGGCAGACGCTACGATCGCATTCAGAAATGTCAACACCCCGGTAAGCGGAAGCACGTTAGTAGATTTTCAAGTCTCGACAAACTCATCAATATCCATGTCAGACATTTTTGAGGGAAACTCGCCAGTCAATCTTTGGAAAGAATCCCATGAAACCAACCCCTCGGGCAGAAGCCTCCGACTTCGTCTGGCTGACGAATCATCCGGATTTGGAAGCAGATACGACGCTGCGAAAATGCGATGATTAACATTAAACATGGCTAGCGATGCAGATGATAAGGTCTATTTAGACTTTGCGGACGTGCCGTTCATCAGCTTATCGTTTGCAGATGAGGTTATAAACAAATTGATGCGCGAGGTAGGCCTAGTCACCTTCATTAAAGAATACGCTATTGTGAATCTGTGCCAATCTTGCGCCGAAGCAATTGATTACATCACTAGAAACTGAGGTTCGACGCGTAACAGCAGACTAGAAGCTGAAGACCTTTAAACAAACAATCTCTTATGCAGGAGTATCATGGATGATATTTCGAGCCCTGGCACTATGCGGGCTGAGATCATTAACACATTTATGCAGGAGCAGCGTTATGAGTAAAACTCTTCTAGTGGGTGCCGGGGCGGAATGTATCGAGCCTTTTGGACTTCTTGCTGGAAAAGAATTCACATTCGACACTTGCTACTATCAGAATGAGGCATTGTATGAAGCCTTGGAAGAATTCTATCGAGGGCGACTTTCGAAAAGTGCAAATCGGGATACAGGAACTCCCTCCTCGTATCAAAAACTGTTTCTCTACTCGTCCAAAAACGTGGCGTTTCGCAAACTGTCCAACTATATCGTCAGCGCCTCTATGGATACATTTTTAGGCTCGCAGCTGAATGAGCATATTGTTAAGAGTCAGGATGACGATGAAGAGAATCAGCTTGATCCGTATGGTCGGGATCTTCTATTTGACATGCTGATCAAGAGAGATAAGGACGCCGGCTATGTGAGCGCTTTGAAGGAAGTGGCACTCAAGGTGATTCCGGACGATGCGTATTATGGGACTATAGAGACGTATTTCTCAAGCCTTATTAATCCTGCAAGGAGGAACAAATCGCTCTGGCGTTTGATCAACTATTATTGGAGCGCGTTCTTTTCCGTTGCTGAACCGCTAATTCGCAAGGCATTTGAAGACGATAGGCTATTTAAGCAGCAGGGTCTATATAGGTTTACATTAAATAATATCAATACCGTTATTGATGCGATAACGACACGGAACCAGTTTACCCTCCAAGATATCCAAGATACTTACTACGCAAGGTTACGTGGAAGATTTGATAACGTGTTGACGACGAATTACACGGGGCTTTCGGATTTTTTGTTTCCTGAGTTGATTGAAAATTCATGTGTGTATCTATCAGGGGCTCTCTGGTTGTTCGAATCGCTTGGGTCTCTCACTTCAAGAGATGTGCGTAAAGAACCCATAGCTGCGGATGAATTTGTCTTCCCATTTCTTATGACACAAGTGCCGATTAAGCCAATTATCGATACGACCCAGCTGAGATCCTTTTCCAAGGCTATTGAGATACTCGACAACACGGACCTTCTCGTTGTTTTGGGCTATTCATTTTGCGAAAGCGATTCTCACATTTCGGCTATGGTGCGAGATTTCATACAGCATTCGAATAGTCGTCTTATCTATCTCGACCACAGTAGAGATGAGACACCCTGCACCATCAAGAAAAAGCTGAGGCTTAATCCTGAGCATAGTTATAATATCGATATTTTTGGCACTGGAGACAGCGATATAAACCGCCTTATTGACATTTTAAATAACGCCTGAGCGGCTGAATAACACTAGAAATTGCTCGGTGGTAAACCTAGTTAAGGTCTCCAAGCTATTCCCGCATATTACGAGTAAGAAAGCTTGTCTCAAGCATTTCAATCTGTCGTTTCATGTTAAATCGCATCTTTATATTCCTATCGTAAGTTATATCGAGATTTATCGGTTTATATAAACTTGTATAAGCTTATCGCGGAATATCGTTTGTTTCGACCCGCTAAATCCAACATATCGAGACAGGCAATTACCGCAGGATAGAAAGCTGTTGCACCTGTAAAAGCCATCGGTTCGTTCTAGCAGACATGTTGATTGACCCGTTACCCGCTGCTTGAGGGAAATCGATCCCAACATGGTAAAGTAGTCGCAACAGGCAACCATGGAGGAACAATGCTCAGCATTCACTACGGCGACAGAGACGATGTGATTTATGACACGTCGACATTCTTTGATTACAGCTATTCTCCCTCTTGGCTGCAAGATCCCCTGTCACAGCGCATTATCAAATCTATTGATAATGGCACTGTTCTTGGCGCAAACGCAATTGACACCAAGGTGCTTGGCGTTATTCCGCCAGAGAAACTATCAACGGGCACCAAAACACTTCTACTGATGCTCTTTATGCCTCAAAACCTCTACAACGCCTCAACCTGCGGAGATAATTGCGCCTATTGGATCTTGCGCATCGCCTCCAAACATGACATCACCATCAACCTTTACCATATGATGGATTTTGGCAAAGCGCGTTTTACAGCCCGTGTCATCAATTCCGGACAGATTGTTCATACCATGGATGAGCTTGTCCTTATCTCGGCAAAATGTCTGAGGGAGGCTCGAGCATGAGAGGGGAATACCAACTGACCGTAAGAACCAACAAAGTTCAGGTCAAACTCACCATTCGCCGAAACCTCACCATCATCCAAGGCAAAAGCGCAACAGGCAAAACCACCCTGCTGGACAGTCTCCGTGCATACGAAAACCTAGGAACCCAAAGCGGGATAACCGTTAATTGCGCAGCCCCCTGCCGCGTCATCGGCGGCATCGATTGGGAAGCGCAACTCAGCCGCATCGATAACAGCATCGTGTTTGTGGACGATACGCAGAAATTCGTAAGGAGCCATGCATTCCAGCATGCAGCTCGACACAGTTCTAACTACTACGTTATCGTTGCGAGGGACGAATTGCCCCAGCTCCCCTATAGCGTGGATGAGATCTATGGCCTCAAAAACACCAACAGGGCAACAACAAAATATCCTGTCTACACACGCACGTACACTTCTACCTACCGCATTTACGGAGACGAGCTCTACGATGGAGATCGGCCAGAAGAAGTCATCGTCGAAGACAGCAATGCCGGCTATGAGTTCTTTAAAGTCCTGTGCGCCAAAAGTAAAATTCGCTGCGTAAGCGCCGGTGGCAAATCAAACATATACGAAACCGCCCTGAGCTCCCAAGCCCAAAAATTGCTCGTAATTGCAGATGGGGCCGCTTTTGGGCCCGAGATGCCCTATGTCTATTCGCTCAGAAGATTTAAGGAGATCGAGCTCTTTTTGCCGGAATCGTTTGAATGGCTTGTGCTGAGATCGGGACTCTTCAACGATGTCGAAACGCAAGACATGCTCCTTCATCCTGCCGATTTCATCGACTGCGAGAAGTTCTTCAGTTGGGAGCAGTTCTTTACTAAACAGCTTAGAGAACTGACCAGAGACAACTACCTAGCCTATAGAAAAGAAGCTCTCAATCCCGCCTACCTACAGCAACATGAGCTCAACACGATTGCTGAATCGCTACCCAAACTCGGAATCACTTCGCGCTAGATCGAGAAATACTCACTCTCAGCGGATAAGTTCGGCCCCAACCACGGGTCGCCACCAAGGAAGAACTCTGGCCAGCGCTGAATGAACAGTGCCTGTTCACGTTTCCAGCGGCGCAGCTTTTCCTCGTTGGCCTCTTCCCTGCCGCGCGAGGTGAACTCGTAGTGGTACAGCTCGGCATAGGGCGTAAAGATGGTGCGGTAGCCGGCCTCCCACACGCGCAGGCAAAAGTCAGCGTCGTTAAAACCGACGGCGAATTCCTCGTTATAGCCTCCGACCTGTTCAAATACGTCGCGTCGCACCATCTGGCAGGCGCCCGTTACGGCACTGAAGTTACCGGGGCGCACAGCGCGGGCAAGATAGCCCTCGCGCTTTGCCGAGAAGTCTTGGTTGGCATGGGCAAGTGCGCCACGCACGCCAACCAAAATGCCGGCATGTTGCACCAGATGATCGGCAAAGTAGAGTTTGGCGCCCACCACGCCCGCATCGGGACGCTGCAGATAGCCCATCATCTCTTCGATAAAGTCGGGGCTTATGACCTCGGTATCGTTGTTCAGCAACAGAAGGTAATCACCCTTGGCATGCTCCACGCCAAAGTTAATGATCTGGGAGTAATTGAACTCACCCGGCCAGTACGCAACGCGCGCGATGCCCTTGCCTTCGGATGCTGCGGTCACGCGCTCTGGCAGGGTTTCGTAATACGCAAACGTCTCCGGGGCTTCGCTGTTGTTCTCCACCAAGACGATCTCGTAGTTGGCATACGTTGCCTTCTGGGCAATCGACATCACGCAGGCATCGAGCGTCTCAACGTGATCCTTGGTGGGAATCACAATACTCACCAGCGGCGCAGGCTCCGGCAGCGCATAGCGCATGCGGTAGACAAACGGCGTATCGGTCTCCTCGACCGTTCCGCAAATGCCCAGCGCGTTAAAGTGGCGCTGAAGCGCAAGGCGCCCGGCTTCAATAGCATACGGCTTGCTATCGGCAGAGCCATCGGCGGTCGATCCCGGATGAACGCGCCAGTGATACAGCACGTGCGCAACATGCTCAAAGCGCGCGCCCGCTGCAAGACAGCGAAGCGTCAGGTCGTAGTCCTGGGCACCCGCAACGTCTTCTGGGGACATGCCAATGTAATCGATGAGCGCCTTCTCCACCATCAGGAAATGCGTCACACAGTTATGGCTATAGAGCAGGTCGGCGTTGAGCTTGGTCTTAAAGACCGGCTGACCCCACTCCCCCGTTTTCTGAAACATGTCCTCGTCGCAGAACAGGACCTGGGGGCGCTCGCCCTCGGCCGCCTTATTCAGCGCGGAAACATACTGGAATAACGCGTCCGGTTCCAGAATGTCGTCATGGTCCAAGAACGCGATGTAGTCTCCAGCCGCCTGCTGAATACCAGCGTTGGTGTTGAGCACAATGCCGCCGTTGCCGGGCAGCTCAATGCGACGAACGCGCTCATCGTTGGCACTTGCTGCAAGATTGGCCACCGCATCCCATTCGGGCGAGGCGTCCATAAGCAGCAATTCCCAGTTGTCATAGCTCTGGACTAGCACCGAGTCCAGCAGCTCGCGCAGGTAGACCCGATCAGTCTTGTAGCACGGCACCACAATGCTCACGAGCGGTCTATAGGCAAAGGCCGCCGAAGCGACACGCTGGCACGCCAAATCGCCCGGCTTTGCGCGATGTTGCTCAAACCAACGTCGATAAGCTGCGTCGTCTGCACGCGCGTCCTTCATGCGGTTCCAGCTGTCATCGAACATGCCGTTGTACAGGCGACCATCCATGGCGCAAAACCCGCTTTGGATCCGCTCTGTGGGATCGTTCACGATCGCGACAAAATCTCGTATATCCTGAGGCATCTCAACACTCAGATACGTTTTATTGACGCGGTAACCGTTGCGCTGGGGAACATCGACCTGCGATTCAAACACATGCACGGTGACATCGATGGCATTCATATGCGTATCAAAGATCTGGAGCTCAGGTGCGCACTGGGGGTCTCCAGCCCAGGTAACCTCATAGCGCCACACCGCGCCGGCGTCTGCCGGCAAATAGCGAATGGCATCGATCTCGTAGCGACCGCAGCATTCGCCACGCTGCGCATCGCGGATAAGCGCGCACAGCGAAGGCTTTGCTTTGTAGTTAATCTTGGATTCCAGCTTGGCCACGCGGCTATCAAGGCGAATGGAGCCCAACCTTTGGCCATCGGATGCAAAAACGACATCCATCGACGAGTCATCCAAAAACGGAAGCACCAAGACAGCGAGCTCGCGCTCGTAATCGGAAACGGAAGGGCAAAGCGCCAGCACACGGCCATGATCGACCGGGAGCACCAGCGACGGCACACAAGAACCGCTCGTCGTCGCATGGGCAAACGCTTGAGAACCCTCCTGCTCAATAAGCGCAGCGACATCCTGACCGGCAAAACGAAGCAGCACAAACAGACGGCCCTGACTGCGGCAAAGTGCCAAACGCTTGATACTCATCTACACTTCTCGCTTTCCCAGGGCGTTCGCCGCCATGCGCTTGCAGGCACCCAGACGCCCAAACCTCAAGACGTCGTAATCGAACATGAGCTTTTTGCACGCACGGGCATTGGGGGCCTTACTGGTAAGCGCCGCGCGCACCATAGCGGCAACAGACGGGGCACATTGTGCAAGCGCAGCATCGCTGCCCACAGCAGAACCGGCAAGCGCCATGGCAACGGCAGCAAACACCTTGCCGCAGTCCGAACCCAGCAACCTGAGCGCATCGTACAGCACCAGATCGCATAGGAAGTACGCCAGGTCCTCGGCATGCTGGACATCGAGACCGTCGCGCTGCCAGTCAGCCAGCACCGCGGAGTAAATCTTCACGTGCTCCAGCAGGCGCGTCTCGTCGTCGTAGCGCATGGTGTCCATGAGCGAACCCTTGCGCGCCACGCGGTAGTCATACAGCTTGTTCGAAATAAGCGCGGTCTTGCGCGAGCGACCGTACACGGCAAAATCGAAGACCTGGTCCTCGCCATACTTAACGGTTTCGTCGAACACGATCCCGTTGCCCAGCAAAAACTCACGCTTGCAGGCGGTGCGCCATGCAAAGGGGCGAGATGCTTCCTTAAACAGTAGGTCGGAGCTATAGCCTTCAAACGACACATCGCGCGGGCTCAGCACATAGTTAAGCCACGGATACCCCGCCTCCAGCGGATACGGATTCGCACCAAAGGTCAAAACATCACAGCGCTCGCGCTCAAAGGCATCGACGATCACGCGGCATGCATCGGGCGTAAAGCGGTCGTCGGAATCCAAAAACGCGACGATAGGCGCCGTGGACGCAGCGATGCCTGCATTACGCGCACTCGACAGGCCGCCATTGGGCTTATCGACCAGCGTGAAGCGCGCGTCTTTTTCGCAATAGGCGGCCGCAATATCGCGCGAGCCATCCGGCGAGCCATCGTTGACCAGCACGCCCTCCCAATCGGGCATGTCCTGCGCAAGCAGGGAGTCCAGGCACCAGGCCAGGCACTCCTCCACTTTATAGATAGGAACGACAACGGAAATCTTGGGGTTAGCCATAGTCACTCGCTCCTACTGTGCGGCCGGAACGTCATCGGGGTGCGGGTTGTCGCCGTAGGTGCGCTGATACGTCAGCACGCGCCAGACCAGCGACAGGCCGCCAATCTTAAAGTAATGCTTAAACGTATTGAGCTTGCCCGGCTTCTTAAAGTCAAAGCGCGAATCGATATAGGCGCGGGGCGACTTGACCATCAGACGCAAGTCGGTCTCGCCACGCGGATCAAACAGCGACAGGTCAAAGCGACCGGCATCCCAATCGGCCTTGAGCTCGGACGAGGCTTTCTTCCAAAACTGCTCGCGCAGTTCATCGACCAAGCGCTCATCATTCCAACGGTACGTATCGACCTTCATGCGCATTAAAATGCCCTGAAGCTGAGCCTTGAGCTCGGGACGCTCGTCCAAAAAGCGCTGCATCTCGACATACTCGTCGCACACGCAAAACACCTTGTTGGGCGAATTAACGGAGCTCTTCTCGTTATCCTGGCGATAGCACAAAATGGGGTCCGCAATAAACGCGGCACGCTCGGCGCAAGCCCAAACCTTAAAGTTAAAGCCGGCGTCCTGATACGAGGCGCCCGGCGTGGGAAGGAACCGAATCTGATTGTCGTTGAGGAACTCGCGCCGATAGATAGCCGACCAAATGGAAGGTTTGCGGTAGAAGATGCCCGGGCGATCGACGGGGCGATACGCGGCGCCCGTCATATGCTCGTCGATAATTCCAAACAGCTCACGGCGCTCGCTGGGCGTGGACCAATACAGGTAAAAGTCGCCCTTAACGACATCGGCATGCTCAGCATCGGCCTTGGCGACCAGCTTTTGGAGCGAATCCTCAAACATAAAGTCGTCGGACTCAAGGATGCCCACGTACTCGCCGCGCGCCATCTCCAGGCCGCGGTTCATCGAGTCGCCGTAGCCGCTGTTGGCCTTGTCGATCATCTTTACACGGGGGTCGCGCTCCATGTACTCGCGGATGATATCTGGCGAACTATCGGTAGAACCGTCGTTGATGCAGATGATCTCGATGTCCTTGAGCGTCTGCGCCACGGCGGAATCGAGGCACTCGCGCAGGTAGCGCTCAACATTGCAGATGGGAACAAGCAGCGAAACTTTAGGGGTATCAGAGTTCTGCAAGAGAACCTCCTGTTGAATAGCGTGTAACAGGGTTATTTTAGCAGCCGAGTTGCGGCGGGCGCGGCAGCGCTTGGAATTAGAGAAAGCGCTCCAGGCAGGCTTTGAGACCGCGAGTCGAAAGATAGAACAGCGTGGCGTCTGCCATCGAAACGCCCGAGGTCGCCGCAACGAGCTTGTGGGCAACACGGCGAACGGCGCCCTTAGCAGGCATATCCGCCCACTCCGTTCCCAAAAACGTCGTGAGGTCCATGTTGACGCGAGCCGCCACGCGATGGAAGTCATCGGAATCCAAGCGCGCCAGGTCGAACACAATTAGGTCTAAAAACCAAGTTATCAGCTCGCCGGGGCACAGGTCCAAAAGACCGTAGGCCGCCCAGTCCTCCAAGACCTCCTCGAGCATCCTCATGTGGGCGTCAAGCTTTTTGGCGCGAGCCTCGGCACTGTTGAACTCGTGCGTCGCCGATTCGCTCTCCATCACGTAGTGGTAGAACTTGTCCGGCATGACGACGGTCTTACGGGCAAGCGCATAAGCCGCAAATTGGAAGACGACGTCCTCGCCCAAAGCCAAACCGGGGGCGAAGCGAATGTCTTCGCGATTGAGCAGCTCGCGCGAAAAAGCCGCACGGCAGGCATAGGGCTGCGCATTCGAATGGAACAGCAGTTGGGGATCACGGGCGCCGAAGATACCAGCTTTGGGGCTCATGAGTTGCTGGACGCGTTTGGGGGCAGCATCGGCAGGTTCACAGACGCCGCCAAAAACGGCGGCCTCGGCATCCGCAGACTCCATGACATGCAACACGCGCTCGACCGTCTGGGCATCGATGTAATCGTCGGCGTCCACAAAAAAGACGGTCTCGCCCTCGGCAGCATCGATACCGGCATTTCGAGCGCACGAGACGCCCACGTTTTCCTGGTCAATCACCAGTACGCGATCGTCGGCCTGCGCGATCTGGCGCAACGCGTTCAACGAATCATCAGTCGAACCGTCGTTGACGCAGACAACCTGAATCGAGCGCTCGGACTGGGCCAACAGCGAATCGAGACATCGCTGAATGGAGCGCGCAGAGTTGTAAACAGGGACGACAATGGTAGCTTTAGGACACGAGGCCTCTCCCATGCCGACCTACCCCCTCAGCGATTCGATGAGGAAGGCGGCGACCACGCCTGGGCCTCCAACCGAGGCGTAGTATTTGGCGCGTCCCAGGGCGCCGTCCGTCGCAAAGTGCGGGTGCTCGTCCACCCAAGCTTCAGGGTCTTTGAGGATCGCAGCAAGATTCGCGCGCTTCCACGGCTTAAGGTCGTCCAGCGAAAAGTCTCCTGCGTCCAAGGAGGCCTGGAACTCCTTGGTCATCTGGACCAGGAACTCTTTATAGAACTTAGGCGCCAGGCGCACGTAGTTCCACATGTACGAATCGTACTTAATAAGTTGATTGAACTTGAGCATGCGCGCGACGTCATCACTTGCGTGATTGCGAGCGTAATCCTCTCGGATCCAGCGCTCGATCTCGGCATATTCGGCATTGACGCAAAAGACCTTGGCCGAAGAATTGACCGAGGAGTTCTCGTTGTCCTGGCGATACGAAAGTACGGCATCGTGCAGGTAAACGGCCTTGTCGGCGCACGCGATCACCTTAAAGGCAAACGACGTGTCCTGGAAAGAGGCACCCGGGGTCGGCAAGAACTTGATGCCGTTGCGCTCAAGAAAATCGCGACGGTAGACGGCCGACCAAATCGAGGGCTTTTGCTTAAAGAACTGTGTCGTGTCGCTTGGGTGCACCGGTTTGCCGCAGTCTTTGGGCTTAAACATCTCGTGCAGCGAGCGGCGCTCCTCGGGCTTGGACCAGTAGAAGTCAAAGTTCGCCTTCGCAAAGTCGGCATTGCAGCCCTCGGCCGCCGACACAAGCTTCTCCAGCGCGTCGGGCGCCATAAAGTCATCGGACTCCAAGATACCCACGTACTCGCCGCGTGCCATCTCCAGGCCGCGGTTCATCGAGTCGCCGTAGCCGCTGTTGGCCTTGTCGATCATCTTGACGCGCCCATCGCGCTCCATATACTCGCGGATAATCGCCGGCGAGTTATCGGTCGACCCGTCGTTAATGCAGATGATCTCAATATCCTTGAGCGTCTGCGCCAGGGCGGAATCAAGACACTCGCGCAGGTAGCGCTGAACATTGTAAATGGGAATAAGCAGCGACAGAACAGGGCTGCCAGAGGCGTTAGTAGACAAATGTGCTCCTTAGGAAATACCTGTCGTTTCATGGTATCAAAGGGCCAGCGCGCCAGCGGGCGTTTATATAATCTATGGAGCCTCTTGCGGGCAAAGCGGCCCCACGTCATGCGGCGGGCCCATGGCAGGTTCCTGCGTTTTATTCAAAGCTTGCCGCCAAGGTGCGCCGAGCCTTTACAATAGGACAGTCCCAAGGACGTATTCGATAGCTTCCGCGCTGCACTCACCCGCCGCGCGTGAAAGGATATATTGCCCCATGCCTTCAACCCTTCCCGCCCCCATAGACAAGCTCGCCATCGTCGTCGTTACGTACAAGCGCCAGGAACTCCTGGCCAACTTGTTCGACTCTATGACCGAGCTCACGGCAACGCCCTGGCGCATCGTGATTGTCGATAACGAGAATTCGCGCGAGACCGAGGCCATGTGCACCGCATTCAACGAGCGCCTCGCCAACCTGTGGGGCATCGACACCGAGCAGCCCGACGCGCAGGGCGGCACCGACCGTGTCATCTACGCCCCGCAGCTTGAAAACGGCGGCGGTGCAGGCGGCTTCTCCGCCGGCACTAAATGCGCCTACGACCTGGGCGCCCAGTGGTTCTGGGTGATGGACGACGACGTGCTCGTCATCCCCGAAGGCATCGAGCGTCTTGCCAAGTGGACCGACCGCTACGATGTCATCCAGGGTTCGCGCCTGGACTTTGACGGCGGCGCTTTCTTTTGGCAGTACCAGCTCATCCTCTCGCTCGGCATCCCTAACCCTATCGCCAAGTGGGATCTGGGTCCCGAGGGCTACCGCGCCATGAACCAGCTGTGCTTTGAGGGCGGCATGTTCTCGCGCCGCGTGGTCGACAAGATTGGCCTGCCCGACGCGCGCTTCTTTATCTACGGCGACGATGCCTGCTACGGCTACGTAGCCAGCCAGCACTTCCCCGCCGCCGTTGTGGCCGACCTGGTGCTCAAGCGCGCCCGCGCCGTCTCTAACTGGGATATCGCCGGCAAGCGCCAGCTCAACTCTACGAGCGACACCAACCGCTACTACATCATGCGCAACCGCGGTTATCTGGCCCGCTACATGCAGATTTACGGCGACTATCACCCCGTGCTGTTCCGTCTGGGCAACGCCGCGACCTTCTGCAAGGAATTCATTCGCCTGGCTGCCGTTGACAAGTGCTTTAAGACCGGTATTCCGGCGCTGCGCCGAGGCATGAAGGACGCCCGCAAGATCATCAAGGATCCCAACTGGAAGCCCATGCCGCCCATGAAGGACACCGAGTAACGGAAGCCGGAAACACCTCGGCGCTTAAAGCCGCTGGCACACCGTAGCCACATGCTGCCCATCAAAACCGAACCCCCAGCGCATGCGACCCACGCCGGGGCGCGGTACACGGATTTCGTCGATGCTGTCGCGCTCTATGTCGAGTAGCGACTGCACGGCCAGCAATTCCAGGCCCAGCGCATCCACATCGGGATCATACATCAAGTTAATCGTTATCAGCGGGCGCTCGTCCAGCATGCCAATCGTATCTGCTACGTCGAACACAGCACCCGTAGGGAAAACCTGGATGTCCCAGCGACCCGCACCACACTTTCGCCTCGAGGCAGGATTGGCATAGCCCGGCAAGCCAAAGCAGAGCCCCTGCAAGAGCAGATGATATGGTAGCGGCTTATCTGGGTCGGTCTCACCGATTCCCGCATCCCCCAGGATGCGGCTTAGCGCCCGCCTCACCGTATCCTCGTTCCCACGGCACAGCCCGTCGCGAAACGCATCGACGTCTCGAATGTCTTCGGCAGCGCACTCAAACCACTCAACAATCACTAGACGCAAGGCCTGGCGAAGCTCGTTATTGGGCAACCGCAAGGCACGGAGGCGATTGCCATGTTCTGGCTCCTCAGTCATATCTGTCGTCAGGAAGCCTGACAGATACAGCGCCGTCCACAGGCCATCATCAGGCGAGACATCTGGCTCTGCAGTGCCCAAACAAAGCGAAACCTCAGCGCACCCATGGGCCTCGAGCAAATCGAACAAGACCGAAAGGCGGTCGAGATTCCACCCGGCAACTACCCTACTCAAGCAGTCCGCATACCCATACAGATCGGCGCGCACAGGCACCGTGCAGCCTCGGTCCAGAAAACCGATCACACGCGCTGGACTCGAGCAATAAGCCCTACCAAACCGATATCCCTCGAGCCATTCACGCGCATCATCAAGGTATTCCTCGCGCCCAGCATGATTCAGCAGAGCCTCGACCTCGGCATCCGAAAAGCCGAACCAACGGTCACACCAGGTCGAAAGCGGCGTCGTCAGACAATACGAGCAGCCATGCAAAGAAAGCGCCGCTTCAGTAGGGCCGGGACACTTCCCCATCAGGCACGCAAAGCGTAGCGAACGACCCGCGGCAGCAATGGCGTCAAACAGCACACGGTCAAGTAGTTCTGCCGGATCGGCGTCGGAAGCGTCCCTCGCGCTCGCACGGCGAGACCACGCCGCATCGTACCCATCAACGAGCAATACAACCTGCTCATCGCAGGCAATCTCCAGCAGCTCTATGAGCACACCGAGCACCGAGTCAACCTCGTCCGCGCTCGCCACGCCACGCGCGACGCGTTCGATGTGACGCACCTTATCTCGAGCTAAATCCGGAGCCTCCAAGAGCGCCAACAGGCGGGCGCACTCGCCCGAAAGAGCATCGCGCACGACGCCGGCAATAGCGGCGCCACACCTCGCAGCGCCAGAAAAGTCCAGCGATATCACCGGATAGCAAGCGTACTCATCCCGATAACGCCCGCCGTCCGCATCCCAAATCTGAGCATCGGCAAACGAGCTCCGACCGGCACGACCGACCGCGGGACGCTCCAGAAAAGCCCTGAGCATCGACAAGTTCATGCTCTTGCCAAAACCCTCGGGTCGACAGCACACCACAACGGACGCGTCGCAGTCCAACACATCGGCAATAAACATGGTCTTGTCAACCAGCATGCAACGACCAATGGCATCGGCAAAATCATGTACACCGACCGGCATAACCGCATCATCGACATGGTTGACAAGCCGTACGCCAAAAGTATCGGCACTGTTGCAATACTCCTGTTCAGACACTGTAACTTCTCCCTAAAACGTAGCACGAGGCCCATTGTAGCGAGCAGTTCAAGCACAACGCTGCATCCGCGCAAAGGCATCGGGCAACGGTAGGAACAAAGGCCTTGAGGGGGCATAACTAATCGTTGCACAACAAAACGGGGCCCGACGCATTCGCACCGGACCCCGTCCCGACTCTTTAGTTATCTGGCAACCGAGAGGCTACTCCTCCGAGCTGTCCTCCCCAGAAGCCTTCTTCTGCTGATCGAGCTTATGCTTACCACTTACGATAGACGTAGCACCCAGTGTGGCCAAGCTCGCGCTGGCAAGGCTCGCCATCACGATCAAGTCGCCCGTCTTGGGCATGTTGCCGCCAGATGACTTGGTTGTGGTGGTCGTGGTGGTCACCGTTTTGGAGTCATTTTGCTCCTGGACTTGGTTGTCAGCACCGCTCTTGTCGTCGTCTTCGGACTGTTTCTTTTCGCCCTCGGTCTTGCTCTCGTCCTTCTTCTGAGCGGACTTGTCGTCCTTCTCCCCAGAGCTAGAACCCTTATCGGATTCGGTCTTCTCGGAAGCCTTGTCCTTGGAGTCGCCCTTTGCGGCCTCGGTCTTTTCCGTGGAAACCTGATCAGAGTTGTCCTTGTTCTGGGCCGAGCCGTTATTGACGCCAGCCATCAGCGAAGAACCCAGCGTAGAACCAAGCTGCTCGGAGAAAGAAGGCTTCTTGTCCGGCGAAGCAACGGGAGCGTCCGGCGCTTTATTCGAGTCGTCCTTGGAAGCATCGGAATCAGAAGCGGCGCCAGTGTTAGAGTCATTGCTAGAACCAGTATCGGCGGAAGAATCGCTCGAGCCAGTGGAAGAGTCAGAGGAACCAGCGTCGGTCGAACCAGAAGCGTCGCTGTCCGTATTGCCGGCAGAGCTTGAAGACGAATCGCCCGCAGCAGAGCCGTTCGAATTGGAGCCGTTCGAGGTAGAGCCGTCGTTGGTAGTGCCACCAGCAGAGCCATTACCGTCAGCATCGGTCGAGGGCGCATCCATCCTGTCATCGTTAGCATCGTCACTCGAGTCGTCATTCGAATCAGGTGTCGGCGAGGGCGCCGGTGTGGGCTCGGACTGCACGGGCGTCGCGGCGGCAGCCTCGTCCTCGGCGATATAAACCAAGCAGTCCTTCAGCTCGTTGCGGTAGCGGTTCTTCCAGCCCTCATGATACTGGGGCTGACTCGAAAACTTAGTGGCGACATTGTTGACCACACTATTGGAGAGCGCCGTCACAAACTCGCGGTCGGACATATCGTTGGAAAGATTCGCCCAGCGGAAGAAGTCCCTGCAACCACCGGTGCCGCACATGTTGGTGATGCTCCACACCATGCCCTTGACGCAATCGGCGCGGCCCGAAATATCAATGCCCAGGCCGCTCTTGAGCCACGCCTCGGTCACCGCATAGTACGAGTTGTACGCATAGGCATCTTGAAGTGCTGAGAACTCAACAGGATCGGTGTTGTACGCACCTTGGAAGGCATCCTGAGCGATATGGCCCAACTCGGTGAGCTGACCGTTCTCGTACATGGCATTGCTCGTGTTGGAAATCTCGCTGCCGCGATCAATCGCATCCTTGAGCATGCTGTATTTTTCAGGGCTGTAGTTGTAGACCTGCTTCATAAACGGAATGAGCGACCAGCGGCGATCAAACTGATAGTAGCCCAGTGCGTTATAGCCGTCACCGTACGAAAAGCCCTGGTTGTAGTTGCCATGGCTCTCGTACTTGGTAAAGTACTTCATCTCGGGAGTCACGTTGACAAACGAAACGCCCTGGACCGACCTCAGCACGCCCGAGAAGGACTGCTGGGTGTAGAGACCCTTATCGATATCGGTGGCATCCGAGGCAACGCCCGGCGTGGGCTCCTCGGCAGCGGCGGGTGCCGGCGCGGAAACGGCGCCAAACGAAAGCGCCAACGTCAGGCCCGCGACAATAGCAGAATGCTTGGGCTGCATAAGATCCTCCCTGCATTGGTGTAATTAAAGTTCAGTTTGCAAAGATAAAAATCAGTATTGCAGCTCGCCCGTTGTTACACAACAACCCCTCGGTAAACGGCAACAACCCTCCGCGAAATCTTAAGGAATTGCGCTCAACCTACAGCTTAATGTCAAAGTTGATCTCGGGAACGGCGGCCAAGTCGGCCAACGTCACGCCGTCGACGTACTTTTCGATCACGTCGTCCAAACCGCGCCAGAACTTGACGGTCGAGCAAAGATCGCTGCGAGTGCAGCTGTTGTCGATGCCATCGCACGCCACTGGAGCCGTGCTGCCCTCGACGGCGCGCAGGATGTCGCCGGCACGCACCTCGGCTGGATCCTTGGCCATCATGTAGCCGCCGCCCTTGCCGCGCACGCTCTTAAGCAGGCCCGCCTTCATAAGCGGACGAACCAGCTGCTCCAAATACTTTTGTGAGATATGCTCGCGGTCGGCAACCTCGCGCAGGGCAATCTTGCCCTCGGCGTCACCAAGCGCTGCGATATAGATCATCAGACGGAGGGCATAGCGGCCCTTAGAAGAAATGAGCATACCTACCCTCTCATCGTTGCCGAGACAAAATACCAGGCTTGTTTGTCCCAAATCTTATGCACGCGGGGCAAACAAGCCTGATTATTATGTCCCACATCTAAAAAGTCGAGTGGATTAGTCGGGTTTTCCCTTGACTAACGCCGAACCCATAGTAACTTTATTCCGAGAAGATTCCTAGGGTTTAGTACACCTATGAGTACACCATATACAGAGAGGGACAGCATGAGCGCAAATCCGCTGCTTTCCATCGAAGGTCTGACCGCCTCCGTGGACGAGAAGACCATCCTCCACAACGTCAACCTCAACGTCGCCGCCGGCGAGACCCACGTTCTGATGGGACCCAACGGCGCCGGCAAGTCCACCCTCGGCCACCTGGTCATGGGCGACCCCGTTTACACGGTCAACGACGGCCGCATCGTCTTTGACGGCCAGGACATCACTGAGCTCACCACCGACAAGCGCTCGCGCGCCGGCCTGTTCCTGAGCTTCCAGGCCCCGGTCGAGATTCCGGGCGTGCCGCTGTCGAGCTTTTTGCGCGCCAGCATCGCCGGCCGCCCCGGCCTGGAGATGAAGGGCAAGGAGTTCCGCCGTCGCGTCAAGGAGCTCGCGGCAGAGCTCAACATGGATACCGCCTACCTCAACCGCGAGCTGGGCGTGGGCTTCTCGGGCGGCGAGAAGAAGAAGGTCGAGATGCTCCAGCTCCTGTTGCTGCAGCCCAAGCTCGCCATCCTCGACGAGACCGACTCGGGCCTAGACGTCGACGCCCTGTCCACCGTCAGCCACGGCATGGACGCCTACCGCAAGAGCTGCGACGGCTCCATGCTCATTATCACGCACAACACGCGCATCCTGGAGCACTTGGATGTCGACCGCGTCCACGTTATGGTCAAGGGTCACATCGTGCGCGAGGACGACGCCTCGCTCATCCCCTGGATCGACAAGAACGGCTTTGAGACCTTCGAGCGCGAGGCCGCCGAGCAGCGCGCCCAGGCCGAGGCCGCCGCTGCCGAGCAGCAGGCGTAAAGGGGCGACGCAATGACCAAGAACCGCACCGAGGTCGCGGACATCGACCGCAGCCTCTACGACTTCACCTATGGCGAGGAGGGATTCGAGCGCCTCGACGCCGGCATCACGCCCGACATCGTGCGCGAGATCAGCGCCAAGAAGGACGAGCCGCAGTGGATGCTCGACCTGCGCCTCAAGTCCCTCGAGATCTTCAACCGCTTCCCGGATCCGACGTGGGGCCCCTCCATCGAGGGCCTGGACATGGACAACATCGTCACCTACGTCAAGCCCAACACCGACCAAAAGCACGACTGGGAGTCGGTGCCCGACGACATCAAGAACACCTTTGAGCGCCTAGGTATCCCCGAGGCCGAGCGCAGCTACCTGGCGGGCGTCGGCGCGCAGTACGACTCCGAGCTCGTCTACCACAACATGCAGGACACCGCGTCCAAGATGGGCATCGTCTACTCCGGCATCGAGGAGGCCCTGCACGACCCGCAGTGGGAGCCGCTCATCCACGAGAAGTTCATGACGCTCATCCCGCCCACCGACCACAAGTTTGCGGCCCTGCACGGTGCTGTGTGGTCGGGTGGCTCGTTTGTCTACGTGCCCAAGGGCACCAAGCTCGACTTCCCGCTGCAGAGCTACTTCCGCCTCAACGCCAAGGGTGCCGGCCAGTTTGAACACACGCTCATCATCGTCGAGGACGATGCCGACCTGCACTTTATCGAGGGTTGTTCCGCGCCCAAGTACAACGTGGCCAACCTCCACGCCGGCGCCGTCGAGCTCTTTGTGGGCAAGCGTGCGCACCTGCGCTACTCGACCATCGAGAACTGGTCCAAGAACATGTACAACCTCAACACCAAGCGTGCGCGCGTGGACGAGGACGGAGACATCGAATGGATCAGCGGCTCCTTCGGCAGCCACGTGGGCTACCTCTACCCCATGAGCGTGCTCAACGGCCGCCGCGCCTGCTCGAGCTTTACCGGCATCACCTTTGCCGGCGCCGGGCAGAACCTCGACACCGGCTGCAAGGTCGTGCTCAACGCGCCTGAGACCTCGGCAACCGTCGAGACCAAGGGCATCTCCAAGAGCGGCGGCATTCAGACCTTCCGCAGCTCTATTGTGGCGACGCCCAAGGCCGAGGGCTCCAAGGCAACTGTGAGCTGCCAGTCGCTGATGCTCGACGACCAGAGCCGCTCCGACACCATCCCCGCCATGGACATCCGCGCCAAGAACGTTGACATCGGCCACGAGGCCACCATCGGCCGCATCGGCGACGATAAGGTGTTCTACCTGATGAGCCGCGGTATCTCGGAGGAAGAGGCCCGTACCATGATCGTCAACGGCTTTGCCAACCCGGTCTCCAAGGAGCTGCCGCTGGAGTACGCCGTCGAGATGAACAACCTGATCAAGCTCGAGATGGAAGGAGCGATCGGATAATGAAACAGACCACGAACACCGCTGCTACCACCCTTGAGCAGGTCAACGCGATGCCGGCGGCCACTTGGAGTTGGCTCAAGATGAACCAGACCAAGCTCGAGCTCTCTGACGAGCTTGCCGCCGCTCCCACCGAGGCCGTTGAGGTCGAGGGCTTGGACGAGCAGTTTACTGGCATGGCAGACGCGTTCGAAGCCGCCATGGACGCCATCGCCGAGCGCTTCCCCGAGCGCCGCGCCTCCGCCCCCGGCGATGCTGCCGACCGCGCCCGCATCACGCCCGAGACCGAGCTCGACGTGCCCGCCACCTCCGTCTACCAGGCCGGCGCCATCAAGCTCGAGGAGGAGCTCTCTCCTGCCGAGGCCTTCGAGACTGGCATGGGCGAAGCTGCCTACACCTACCTGGCCGACCACGCCACCAAGCGCGTCGTCATCGATGTACCCGCATACAAGCACGCCACGGTTACCGCGCGCGTGAGTGGCGTCGACGCCGCCGTGACCATCGCCGCCATCGATGTCGTCGCCCATCCCCAGTCGACGCTCGATCTGCAGATCGCCCTTGACTCCCCCGTTACCGGCGAGGGTGTCGTGGGCTCCGTGCTACGCGTGTGCGCCCACGAGTACGCCACCGTCAACGTGACCTGCACGCAGACGCTCGACGATAGCTGGATCGCGCTCGACGACACCGGCCTGTTCCTGGACGAGGGCGCGCGCGTCAACGTGCAGCACACCGTCCTGGGTGCCGGCGCCAGCGTCACCGGACTTGCCGGCGACCTGCTGGGCGATACCGCCAAGGTCACCATCGATACTGACTACCTGGGCGCCCGCAAGCAGGTGCGCGACTTTAACTACGAGCTGCGCCACCGCGGTCGCAAGACCGAGTGCGAGATCGACGCCAACGGCGTACTGACCGGCACGTCCAAGAAGGTCTACCGCGGCACCATCGACCTCGTGCACGGCTGCAAGGGTGCAACCGGCACCGAGCGCGAGACGGTGCTTTTGGCCAACAAGGGCGTCGACAACAAGACCGTTCCCGTCATTCTCTGCGACGAGGACGACGTCGCCGGCAACCACGGCGCCACGATCGGCCACGTCCGCGACGAGCAACTGTTCTATCTCGCCTGCCGCGGCCTTGACCAAAACGCCGCCGAGGACCTGTTCATCCGCGCCAAGCTGGAGGACGCCGCGCTTTCCGCCACCGACGAGCGCACCCGCGCAGCCGTCGTCCGCTTGGGCAACAACCTGATCAACAACTTTGAAGAGGAGCTCGCATGATCGACACCGAGCACGTTAAATGCGATACCTGTACCGCACCGGAGCCTATGGAGCTCGACGCCAGTGACGAGGCCTCGCGCGGCTGGCCTACCGTCGACATCGAGACCAACCCCTACAAGGCGCAGTTCCCACTGTTCCAGCAGCACCCCGAGATCGCCTTCCTCGATAGCGCCGCCACCGCGCAGCGCCCCGCCTGCGTGCTCGACGCCGAGCGCGACTTCTACCAGCGCATGAACGCCAACCCCCTGCGCGGCCTTTACTCGCTGTCCGTCGAGGCCACCGAGGCCATCGCGAAGGTGCGCCAGCAGATCGCCGACCTCATCGGCGCTTCCCAGGCCAACGAGGTCGTCTTCACCCGCAACACGAGCGAGTCGCTCAACCTGGTCGCCAAGAGCTTTGCGCCCACAGTCCTCGAGCCGGGCGACGAGGTCGTCATCACCATCATGGAGCACCACTCCAACCTGATTCCGTGGCAGCAGGTCTGCCGCGAGACCGGCGCCAAGCTCGTCTACCTCTACCCCACCAAGACCGGCCAGCTCACGACCGAGGAGGTTCTGTCCAAGGTGAGCCCCAAGACCAAGATCTTGGCCGTGGGTCAGGTCTCTAACGTCCTGGGCGTTGAGAACCCGGTCAAGAACCTCGGCAAGCTCGTGCACAAGTACGGCGGCTATCTGGTCGTCGACGGCGCGCAGTCGCTGCCGCACATGCCGGTCGATGTGGCCGACCTGGGCGCCGACTTCTTTGCCTTTAGCGCACACAAGGCCATGGGTCCCATGGGCATTGGCGTGCTGTGGGGCAAAATGGACCTGCTCAACGCCATGCCACCCATGCTCACCGGTGGCGAGATGATCGATTCGGTCACCGAGCAGGACGCCGTCTGGGCGCCCGTCCCCGAGAAGTTCGAGGCCGGCACGCAGGACGCCGCCGGCATCTTCGCCACGGGCGCCGCCCTTGATTACCTGGTCAACACGGTGGGTTACGAGAACATCCAGGCCCGCGAGCAGGCACTCGTCCACTATCTGATGGGCGAACTCATGCAGCTCGACTTTGTCCAAATCATCGGTTCCATCTACTGGGACAACCACCACGGCGTTGTGAGCTTTAACGTCAAGGGAATTCACCCGCACGACGTCGCGAGCATCATGGACATGGACGGCGTCTGCATCCGCGCCGGCCACCACTGCGCTCAGCCGCTGCTCACCTGGCTGGGCGTCGAGAACCTTGCCTGCTGCCGCGCCAGCGTGGCCTTCTACAACGACAAGGCCGACATCGACAAGTTCATCGCCGGCCTGCATCACGTTTGGAGCACGTTCAATGGGTAATCTGTACACCTCCACCACGTTTATGGAGCACAACTCGCACCCCGACTATAAGTACGAGATGGATGCCCCCACGCATGAGCACGACGGCATCAACCCCAGCTGTGGCGACGAGCTCACCTTGCAGCTGCGTGTCGAGAAGGGCGTGATCGAGGAGGCCTCGTTTACCGGGCACGGCTGCGCCATCAGCCAGGCCAGCGCCGACATCATGGCCGACCTCATCACCGGCGAGACCGTCGAGGAAGCTCACCGCTTGGCAGAGCTCTTCCTCGCCATGATCCGCGGCGAGAAGCTCTCCGAGGACGACCTGGAAGACCTGGACGAAGCCGCCCAGCTCCAGGACATCTCGCACATGCCCGCCCGCGTCAAATGCGCCGAGCTCGCCTGGCGCACCCTCGACGGCATGCTCGAGGGACAAGTTAACGAATAGCGGATGCCCTAAATCCAAGGATTTTGATTGTCGAGCCGTCCGATACGGACGACTCGGCTTTTTCATAACGAGCGCGGATACACAGTCCGCGCGTCCGGCGCCCGGTCTGTCATTTACTGCGCTGTCAGCTGCGAACACGGGCGTTTTCCACAGCATCAAATGCCTGCCGCAGGGCCACGGACCCGCCAAGCAATGTGCCAAGCCCCGTCCTACCGGGCTCCGGCTCGCCTCGCGCCTGCCGCAGACGGGTCCCCTAGGGTGCGGCGTGCATTTTTGCGAGTATTCAGCACGACAAGCCGTATGTATACGCATTGGAAGCGTTAATCAACATCTCCAGTCGCCTTTATATTGCGTTTTAGAACAAGAATCGTGGTCTCAGGAGGCGCAAACATGAGTTTCGGGAGCGTATCGGCAGGCATAAATAGTTTCAGAGCCCGTATGTTGCAAAATAGCGGCGGCGCCGACAGCACCACGATGCAGAAAACTCCGCTTTTTGCACGGCGCGGACGGGGGTAGGAACGGGCAAAACCGAGCGGAGCCGTAATTTTATGCATGACGGCAATCGTTCTATGCAAATAAAGAAGCGCAGTGACCGTACCAAGCTTTTAGAACAATAGTTGTGGCATATGGGCGACCCCAGCTGCGGTGCACAGGCGGCCCTACACCACGTTTCCGCCAGTCCGCACCGCTGTTCGTGCACAGGCACGCACAATGCGAGAAACGGTACTTTTGCCAATCCCCGTATACCGCTCAATCTGACGCACCGTAAAACCGGCATCGTGCAATCCAAGAATAACGATGTTGCGCTGCGCCGACGGTGTGGCTTTAACCCCGTTGAGCTTAACCCCGAGCCCCTTCGACAACTTGTCGGCAAAGGCTCGCCGCTCCCACTCCGTCTCTTCTAGATCGGGCATCGCCGGCTCGCAGCCGTCGGGCGTCGAAAGCGAATAGGCAATAAAGGCCTTGGCGGAACCAAAAAGCTCAAGCACGCAAGAAGGATCAGAAAATCCCCTCGCGACATCAGCCGCGTCACCGTCGTAAGCGCGCAAATGCTCGGCAAAGCTGCTCCAGGGATAACGCTCGATTAAGCTGATGCCCGCCTCCTGCGGATCGGCGTGTACGGAGCGAATAGCCTCCATCACCTGCCAGTCGGTATCGAGCGAGCGCCGGTCAAAACGGTTCTGGAACAGATGGCCTGTGCGCCTCGTGCGTTTATTGAACCGCCGCGCGTACGTCAAAAGCAGTCGGTGCATCGCCGCGCTCATCCTGTCCTCGTAATCTGCAAGCACCAAATGCACGTGATTGCCCATAAGGCACCAGGCGATAACCGTCACGCCCGCCTCGCGGCAGCACTCGCGCATCAGCTCCAAAAACTCCCGCCGGTCTTCATCGCCCTCAAAGATGAGCTGTTTGCCCGCACCGCGAGCACAGACATGGTAAAAGCCCGTAACCGTTCTCCAAACGCGCTGCATGGCGCTCCCTTCGCCGGGATCTGCTTGCCATCCAATACAGCACGATTGAAGCGTGCCATCAAAACATTCACGCAAAACAATACACTCGCGCGGCAAAAGGCAGTAAACAGGCGGCGAACGGCACCGTTGCAACAGGTCAACCCCCGCAACGCTTACAAGAGCCGACCAAAAGCTTGCCCAAGACGGACCCCCTCTATGGAAGTTCGCGACCACAGAACATAGAGTTAAACCGTTTCAATTAAAACTTCCAGACTTCTCGCTACGAAAACTGAGCCGTTCGCCGAATATTCCGTGCATTTCGCGGTATTATAGGGGCTGCATGTCATGTCCCTTTCGAAGGGTCGCCCGGCAATCGCCAGCCACGACCCCCAGACGGGACGCCAACACGATAGAGAGGAGAGGCATGCAGTACTCACAGGAAGTGGAGAACATGTGCCCCGTTGCCAAGGGTGCATACCACGGCCCCGCACCCATCCCCGAGGAGGGCAAGTGGGTCCAGGCTAAGGAGATTTCCGACATCTCCGGTCTTACGCACGGTGTGGGTTGGTGCGCACCTCAGCAGGGCGCCTGCAAGCTCACGCTGAACGTCAAGGACGGCATCATCGAGGAGGCCCTCGTTGAGACCATCGGCTGCTCGGGTATGACCCACTCTGCCGCCATGGCTTCCGAGATCCTTCCCGGTAAGACCATCCTCGAGGCCCTCAACACCGACCTCGTCTGCGACGCCATCAACGTTGCTATGCGCGAGATCTTCCTGCAGATCGTTTACGGCCGCAGCCAGACCGCGTTCTCCGAGGGCGGCCTGCCCGTGGGCGCCTCCCTCGACGACCTCGGCAAGGGCCTTCGCTCTCAGGTCGGCACCATGTTCGGCACCAAGGCCAAGGGCGCTCGTTACCTCGAGCTCGCTCAGGGCTACGTCACCCGCATGGCTCTCAACGACAAGAACGAGATCATCGCATTCGAGTTCCTGAACCTCGGCAAGTTCACCGACGCCGTCAAGGCCGGCAAGACCCCCGAGGAGGCCATCGCTGGCGCTATGGGCCACTATGGTCAGTGGGAGAACGCTGCCAAGTACATCGACCCGCGCACGGACGAGGAGACTCACTCCGTCGCCAGCGTGTTCCCGGTTCACGAGTAGAAAGGGAGGGAAATAACTATGACTGTTACGTTCGAAGGTTACGAGCGCCGCGCTGACAAGATCAACAAGTGCCTCGCCGACAACGGCATCGCCTCCCTCGAGGAAGCTCTGCAGATCTGCACCGACAAGGGCTTCAACCCGCGTGAGATCGTCAACAACACCCAGTCCATCGCCTTCCAGAACGCCGAGTGGGCCTACACCCTCGGTTGCGCTCTCGCTGTCAAGCGTGGCGCCAAGTCCGCTTCTGAGGCTGCCGCCATCATCGGCGAGGGCATCCAGGCCTTCACCGTTCCCGGCTCCGTCGCCGAGGACCGCAAGGTCGGTCTGGGCCACGGCAACCTGGGCGCTATGCTGCTCTCCGACGACACCGAGTGCTTCGCCTTCCTGGCCGGCCACGAGTCCTTCGCTGCCGCCGAGGGCGCTATCGGCCTGGCTCTGAACGCCAACAAGGCTCGCAAGAAGCCGCTGCGCGTCATCCTCAACGGTCTGGGCAAGGACGCTGCTCAGATCATCGCCCGCATCAACGGCTTCACCTACGTGAAGACCCAGTTCGACTACTTCACGGGCGAGCTCAAGGTCGTCGAGACCATCCCCTACTCCGATGGTCCCCGCGCCGCCGTCAACTGCTACGGCGCCGACGACGTCCGCGAGGGCGTTGCCATCATGTGGCACGAGAACGTCGACATCTCGATCACCGGTAACTCCACCAACCCCACGCGCTTCCAGCACCCCGTCGCTGGCACCTACAAGAAGGAGCGCCTCGAGGCTGGCAAGAAGTACTTCTCCGTCGCTTCTGGTGGCGGCACTGGCCGTACCCTGCACCCGGACAACATGGGCGCCGGCCCTGCCTCTTACGGCATGACCGACACCATGGGCCGCATGCACTCCGACGCCCAGTTCGCCGGTTCTTCCTCCGTGCCTGCGCACGTTGACATGATGGGTCTCATCGGCATGGGCAACAACCCCATGGTCGGTGCCACCGTCGCCTGCGCCGTCGCCGTCGAGGAGGCCCTCAAGGCCTAATCGCGCCCGCGCGATGCTCATATAGTTGAGCTTTGGAGCCGCTATCTTTCGAGGTAGCGGCTCTTTTTGTTTGTGCTGTCGCGGGGTAGCTAATGCCAATATATCAGTTGGGTCGAAATACGAGATGTGATGAGATGGAGCGTCAGAGCGTCCATGACGCCCACCTGCCATATTTGCCCTTTACCGATTTGCCGAGTCTTTGCGGCCCCATTGCCGATCACCCATGCGACAATGCGCCGGACGAGAAAGGAATCCGATGGAATCGACTGATGTACTGGTAATTGGATCTGGCATTGCGGGCCTTTGTGCCGCCATCGAAGCGGCACGCACGGGCGCAACCGTCGCTGTGGCAAGCGCCGGCAAGACTATGAGTGGATCGAGCTTCTTCCCCGGAACCTGGGGCCTGGGGCTTATCGGACCCGTTAACGAAGACGACGAACAAGACCTCATCGACACCATTCAGACCGTTGGTGGCGGCGTCGCCGACCCCGAGCTTGTCCAGACGTTTGTCCACGGCATTCCCCATGCAATTGAATGGCTCGAGCAAGACCTGGGCGTTGAGCTTCAGCGTCCGCAAAGCGCCGAGAGTGCTCAGCAAAAGCAGTTTATCCCCTGCTTTGACCACAAGACGCGCATGTGGCGCGGCCTCACCCGCAAGCCCCTTGAGGACGCTCTGACGACCTGGATCGAGTCGCTCGGCATTCGCCTGCTCCCCCGCCATGAGCTTATTGACCTTGTTGAGGACACGAACGGCAGAATAACCGGAACCGTACTCTACGACCTCACCGAAAATCGAATCGTGCCCTTTGCTGCCAAGGCCACGATCATCGCAGCCGGTGGCACAGGCGGCCTGTTCGAGCGCAGCCTTACGTCGGCTGATGTGCTCAGCTCCTCGCAGGCCATCGCGCTGGCGCACGGCGCAACACTTACTAATATAGAGTTCATGCAGATGATGCCCGGCTTCATCGAGCCCAAGCGCAACCTGGTCTTCAACGAGAAAACCTGGCGCTACGTACATGTAGACCAGCCGGTAGATATTGCCGACGACAAGCTGGACGACCTGCTCGAGCAGCGCTCTGGATATGGTCCCTTCACGTCATGCTTGGCCTCCCGCGCTATCGATCTCGTCATCGATCAGGCAGGTGCCGAAGGCCTGGCACTCCACTACGACTTCCCCCGCGAGGATGTCCCAGAGTTTGTGCAGACCTTTGCCACCTGGCTGCAAGACGAGCACGGCATCGCCCCGACTGACGAGATGCGCGTTGCGATGTATGCCCACGCCGCTAACGGCGGCATCAAGATCGATAAGACCGCGCACACGGGCGTTGAGGGCCTCTACGCTTGCGGCGAGGCGACAGGCGGCATGCACGGCGCCGACCGCATTGGTGGCTTGTCATGCGCCAACGGCATCGTATTCGGACGTATCGCGGGCGCATCGGCAGCCCTCACAGCGCAGAAAGAGCCTGAGGCGGCCCTGAAGGCGGATATCACCCTCCCCCAGTACGGCATTGCCACAACAGATGCCGAACGCCTGACACACAGCCTTAGGCACACGATGAGCACCTATTGCATGATCAACAGGACCGAAACAGGCCTATCCGAGGCCCTGCAACAGCTTGAAAGCCTGCAAGACGAAGCCACGGCTCTAAATAAGCCACATGCCAACGACAGCGAAATCGCTGCCCTCGCCCGCCTGCAATCGCAGATTCGACTAGCACAGGAAATGGTCAAAGCCATGCGCAAGCGAACCGAAAGTCTCGGGTCGCACTATCGAGCGGATTAAACCGGACACCTATCTAAAGCAGAACACAACCAATCGATATCCATGGGCCCCGTGAGCTCGAAGCAGCACGGGGCCCATTCGTGTCCGCACGACAGCGTATCCTTATTCTGAATACAGAGCGGGCAAAGCCCGCATAGAAAATAGACCAGCGAGGAGGAGATATGGACAGTAGAGATATCGAGAAGTGGCGTATCGAACTTGATAGCTACGCCAATGTGGAAGACGGCGTTGAGTATTGGCTCGCACGCGATTTAATGGAACCCATGGGGTACACTCGATGGGAGAACTTCGCCGAAGTTGTTAAGAGGGCAAAAGTCTCATGCGAAACAAACAAAACTCCAGTTGATTCCCATTTTCGTGACACCACGAAAATGGTAACTGCCGGTGTCGCCGCTCGCGCGGTTAAAGACTACAAACTTACGCGCTATGCATGCTATTTAATCGCGCAGAACGGAGATTCAAACAAGCCAGAGATCGCGCTCGCCCAGGCATACTTTGCCGTGCAGACGCGCCGCCAAGAGCTCATAGAGCAGCGCTTCGCAGAGATTCAGCGCTTGCAGGCGCGTCACTCGCTATCCGATTCAGAGAAACAGCTCTCGGGTATTGCGTTCAAACGCGGCGTGGACTCCAAAGGATTCGCGATCATCAAGTCGAAGGGCGATGAGGCGTTATTCGGCGGCAGAAGCACGGCGGAAATGAAGCAGCAGCTCGGCGTACCCAAGAGCGCGGCATTGGCGGACAGGTTAGCCGATGTCCTCATCAAAGCAAAGGACCTTACGAACTCGATGACGGCCTTCAACGCCGAGGAACACGACCTGTACGGCCTGGACCAGATCAAGCAAGAGCACGTCGAGAACAACACAAGCGTGCGTGGCAGCCTCATCGACCGCGGAATTGTCCCCGAGAACCTACCGCCTGCCGAGGATACAAAAAAGCTCGAGCGTCGCGTGAAGACAGACGAGAAGAAACTCAAGGAGGGTACTGACGGTTTTACCGATCCCCAGGGTAGGCTCGATCTGTGAAAGCGGCTGTGCCCTTTCGGGTTCGACCCCATGCGAGGTCAACAAAAAAGCGACCAGCCTGAGCCAGTCGCTTTAACGATCTTTGGGTGGGCCGTCAGGGGGTCAGCCTGCTGCGCAGGCGGCCGCTGCGGCGCCAAGGCGCCTTGCGCGCTGCGCTGGTAAATGCTTACGCATTTCCTCAGCTCCGCGCCCTTTCGGGTTCGACCCCATGAAAGGTCAACAAAAAAAGACGGCCAACCGAAGTTGACCGTCTTAACTTGCTTTGGTGGGCCGTCAGGGGGTCGAACCCTGGACCTTGGGATTAAGAGTCCCCTGCTCTACCAACTGAGCTAACGACCCAAAGCTAAAGTCCGTTGTGGCGGACTTTAGAGGAGATATCGCGTGGTGGGCCGTCAGGGGGTCGAACCCTGGACCTTGGGATTAAGAGTCCCCTGCTCTACCAACTGAGCTAACGACCCGATATCAGCACGAAGCAAGAACTGGGGTGGGTAAAGGGACTCGAACCCTCGACCTACGGGACCACAACCCGTCGCTCTAGCCAACTGAGCTACACCCACCGTGTCCTGTGCGCTTCGCGCTCGACTATTATTGCAAGGAACGCCACGCGATGCAAGCCCCAATTTTCAAGAATTTTGAAAAGAGTTTTTTGGATCCATTTCGGGCAAATCCTACCGGTTCCATAGGAGTAAACTTGCCCCACTGCAAATGCTCGAAAGGACCGTCATGAAAGAACTCTCCAACCGCACGGCAAGATTTACCGATTCGGTCATCCGCCGCATGACACGCATCTCCAATAAGTACGGCGCCGTCAACCTGTCGCAGGGCTTCCCCGACTTCGATCCCCCGGCGCAGCTGCTCGATAGCCTCAGCGCCATCGCCGCCGATCCCAAGCCGCTCTATCACCAGTACTCCATAACCTGGGGCTCCCAGGCCATGCGCGAGGCACTCGCCGCCAAACAGGAGCACTTTATGGGCATGCCGGTCGACCCCAACCAGAATATCGTGGTCACCTGCGGCTCCACCGAGGCCATGATGGCCGCCATGATGACGGTCACGAACCCCGGCGACAAGGTCGTCATCTTCTCGCCGTTCTACGAGAACTACGGCGCCGACACGATCCTTTCGGGTGCCGAGCCCATCTATGTGCCGCTCAACCCGCCCACATTCGACTTTGACCGCGAGACACTCGAGGCGGCCTTCCGCGACAACGACCCCAAGGCAATCGTCCTGTGCAACCCTTCCAACCCCTGCGGCAAGGTCTTCACGCGCGAGGAGCTCACCTTTATCGCTGACCTCTGCAAAAAGTACGACACCTACTGCATCACCGACGAGGTCTACGAGCACATCGTCTACGCGCCCCACGAGCACGTCTATATGGCCACGCTGCCCGGCATGTTTGAGCGAACCATCAGCTGCAGCTCGCTGTCCAAGACCTACTCCATCACCGGCTGGCGCCTGGGCTACACCATCGCCCCTGCCGAGATCACCGAGCGCATCAAGAAGGTCCACGACTTCCTCACCGTGGGCGCCGCCGCTCCCCTGCAGGAAGCTGTCGTCACCGCCCTCAACTTCGACGACAGCTATTACGATGAGGTCCTTGACCTCTATACCGCCAAACGCGACCTGTTCTGCCAGGGACTCGACAGTATCGGTCTTGAGCATAACGTGCCGCAGGGCGCCTACTACGTCATGATGGACATCTCAGAGTTTGGCTATGACAGCGACCTCGAATTCTGTGAGGACCTCGCGTCTAAAGTGGGCGTGGGCGCAGTGCCCGGCTCGAGCTTCTTCCGCGAGCCCGTCAACCATCTGATTCGTTTCCACTTTGCCAAGCGAGACGAGACGCTTAACGCGGCACTGGAGAACCTCAAGTCGCTACGTGATAAAATCAAGCCGCGCGGGTAAGGACGGCCCGGCAACTAAAGCAACCAAAGAAGCCTCGCACCGCCCGCCGCGTTGCGAGGCTTCTTTCTATAGCGCTTTCTTAAATGGTTTGAACTCTATACTTTAGTCACGGAGCAACTCGTCCCAGAGAGAGGAATATTATGGCAGAGCAGCAGCTTATCGGAGCGCTCGAGGCCGGCGGCACCAAGATGGTCTGCGCCACGGGCTATGCAGACGGCACGGTCCTGGAGCGTGAGCAGATTGCGACCACGACCCCGCAGGAGACCGTCGAGGCCGTCAACGCGTGGTTTGCCGACAAGGGCATCGCCGCGCTGGGCATTGGCGCCTTTGGCCCTACCGCAGTCAACCCCGCCTCGCCCCAATACGGCAAGATCCTGGAGACGCCCAAAACGGCATGGCGCTACTTTGACCTGCTGGGCACTATCCAAAACGAGCTCAATATCCCCTGCGGCTACGATACCGACGTCAACGTCGCCTGCCTAGGCGAGGTCACGTTTGGTTGCGCCAAGGGCCTTACCGATGTGGTCTACCTGACCATCGGCACCGGCGTGGGCGCCGGCGTGCTCTCGGGCGGTAAGCTCGTGCACGGCATGATGCATCCCGAGGCCGGCCACATCCTGGTCACGCGCGACCCGCGCGACACCATCGGCGAGCATAGCGCCTGCCCCTTCCACGACAACTGCCTCGAGGGCCTCATCGCCGGCCCCGGCGTTAAAAAGCGCTGGGATGGCAAGAGCGCCGGAGACATGGCCGATGACCCGGAGGCCATGGACCTGCTCGCCGGCTATCTGGCACAGGCGCTCATGACCTACACGCTGTGCTACGCGCCGCAAAAGATCATCATCGGCGGCGGCGTGGCCGACCACACCCCCATCGTGCCGCTCGCGCGCAAGAAGTGCGCCGAGATGCTCAACGGCTATATCGTCACGCCCGAGGTCAACGACATCGATAACTACATCGTCAACAACAGCCTCGAGGGCAAGCAGGGCATCATGGGCTGCCTGGCCCTGGGCGCACAGGCGCTTCAGTAGCAGACGCACCCACGGGGCGTGGCACGCCCGGCAAATCCGACCTACGGAACGACGCCACCACGCCTCATATAGGCCCTCAAATAAAAAAGGCCGCCTAGGACCAAACAATACGTCCTAGGCGGCCTTTTTGGCGCACATCAGCGACCGTAAGAGATATCGGAGCACAACGCCCGTTGCCGCTCCACAGCAGTCGATCATCACATCGGTGATCATTCCAGCGCGTCCCGGCACAAAGAGCTGAATCGTCTCGTCGATCGAAGGAATCAGCAGCAGGAACACCGCCGTGGGCAGCAGCACGTCAAAGGTGCGCCGGCCCTCAAAATCAAAGGCGTGCGTTGCCAGGATGCCGAGCACCATATACTCGGTAAAATGCGCGCACTTGCGAACAACAAAGTTGGTCACCCATTCATATGGAAGTCCCACGCCGTGCAGGAAACCGCGGATAGCTTCCATGACCGTTAGACTCAGTGAGCCCGACCCCGAGCCGGGAACCAGCGAATTGCCCCAGATCAAGAGCGCCATCAGGCAGGTCACGACCGCCCATTTTCGATTGATCTTAACCATGCAGAAGTTATGCCTCCGCGCGGAGCGGCGCAAAGCTGGCGGTACCGCCCTCGATAACGCTCAGATAGGCACGGCCCGTACGCTTGGCGGTAGAGGACTGCAGGCGCTCGATCTCTTCCTCGAGGATCTGATTGACGCGCTCGTGACGACGATTTTCCATAATGCCGGCGGCAATAGCCTCGGCTCGCTCGATGCTCTCGCGCGAGATACGGGCAGTATCCTCGGGGAACACAGCACTGTGACGGCCGACATAGGCGGGGGCAGCAGGCTGAGGGGCAGCGACGGGAGCGGGGGCCGTAACAGGAGCAGGCTCGTCAATCTCATCCAGAATCGCGGTGGCGGCGGCCCACATGTCCTCGTGGCCCGAGTAATCGGCCATGGGAACATCAACCTCGAGCGAGGCATCCGGAAGGTCGCCGGTGTCGATGCGATCTTGGGCATCAATCGATGCGGTGATGGCTGCAGGCTCATCGAGGTCATCGAGATCGATATCCGCGGCACCGGAGATGATAGGCATGCTGGCGAGGTTTACATTGTACGGCGCAGCCTCAGCCGCCTGCTGCTGGGCAGGAGCGCCCCACAGCGAGCTTTCGGCGGCACGGCGGGCGGCAACGGCCTCCTCGTCCGCGGCCATGGCTTCATCAACGTACGAATTGTCGGCAGAAGCGTTCGCGTCCGCCGAGGTAGCGCTGTAGGCGTTATTGGCTGCCGCGTTGGCGACGAGTGCCACGAAAGCCGCCGTGCTGCCCGCAGGGGCGGCCTGGGAGCCAGACACGGCGCGTGCCGCGGCGGCGATGTCGTCGCGATTGAAGGAGCCGGTCTGCCCGCCATTGGTGAGCTCGTCGATGGCGACTTGATAGACGTCGCGCGAGTGTGCAGGGTCGCAGCTCACTGGCGAATCGTCGTCGAGCATACTGTCGATCATGGACCAAGCCTCGTCCTCGTCCATAGCATCTGCGGCTCGAGCGATGGTAGGGACACCATCATCGGCATGACGGCGCTGGAACGCACCAGTCAGGCCGGAAAGGAATGCCGAGGTAGACTGCTCCGCCTGAGCCTGAGAAGCAGAAGCCGCAGCGTAAGGAGTCGCATCCTGCTGCTGAGCTGGAATCGAGGCGGTCTTGAACTCGCTTTGATGCTGATTGAGATTGGCGGCACCGCCCATGGCATCGGGCTGGAACAGACGCTCTTCACGCTGCGCACGATACTCGGAGATACCCAGCGAGGCGGCATAGATGCCCACGCCCGCCACCGCGCCCACGGCGAAGGGAACCGCACCCGCCGCGACCGTCTCGTTCACCGACGAAAACGGCAGCGTCGCGGCATACATAACCACGGGAGCGGCAAGGCCGATCCCGCACGAAAGTCCGGCAAGGACTGCTCGTTGTGTTGCATCAGAAGAAGCCATGAGCTCTCCCCATCTTCCAGCACCCAAATCGCATCATTCAGTTGGCTGCGCGAGAGAAGATGAAGCGGGGCTATGCCCCAAAGCAACGGTATATGGTTCGATTCATCTGCGTTTTCCGTCGCGAAGCTTAAAAGCTATTATGCGAAACCGCCCTGTCGATTGCAAGCGACGATGTCGGATTGAAACGGGAAACCTGCTGCTTGCCAGTCTTATGGTCAAAAAAGCGCGGAGCGGCGATATAGAAAAGGGCCGAGGCTCAAAGCCCCGACCCTTTATTGCATTGATGACTATCGCTGCGTGTAGATGACAACCTAGAACGTCTGCTCGTAGTCGCTGTGTTTTTTGGCCGAACGCACCAGGAACTCCTGGTTGGTGTTGGTGCCCTTAAGACCCTTGATAAACGATGCGGCCGCGCGCTCGGTGTTGTTCATGCCGGCAAGAATGCGACGCAAGCCAAAGACAAACGGACGCATCTGCTCGTCAACCAACAGGTCCTCGTTACGCGTACCGGAGGCAACGGGGTCGATAGCCGGGAAGATGCGGCGGTCGGCCAGGTCGCGGTCGAGCTTGAGCTCCATGTTGCCGGTGCCCTTGAACTCCTCAAAGATGACCTCGTCCATCTTGGAACCGGTGTCGATGAGGGCAGAGGCCAGGATGGTGAGCGAGCCGCCGTTCTCGATATTGCGGGCTGCGCCCAGGAAGCGCTTGGGCGGATACAGTGCCGCCGAATCGACGCCGCCCGAAAGGATGCGGCCTGAGGCGGGCGCCGCCAAGTTGTAGGCGCGGGCAAGACGCGTGATGGAGTCGAGCACCACCACAACATCGCCGCCCAGCTCCACGATGCGTTTTGCGCGCTCGATGACGAGCTCTGCCACGCGAGTGTGGTTGTCGGCGGGCATATCGAAGGTCGACGCCACAACCTCGCCCTTGATGGAACGCTGCATATCGGTGACCTCTTCGGGGCGCTCGTCGACGAGCAGGCAGATGAGGTGCACCTCGGGGTTGTTAATCGAGATAGACTGGCAGATCTTCTTGAGGATCGTGGTCTTGCCGGCCTTGGGCGGGGACACGATCAGGCCACGCTGACCCTTGCCGATCGGCGACACGATGTCGATGGCGCGACCGGTAATGGAGTCCTTGCCGTGCTCCATGCGCAGCGGCTCGTTGGGATAGACCGGGGTGAGGTCGCCGAACTTAGGACGGTTGCGAATCTGCTCGGGGTCCAGACCGTTGACGGTCGTGATTTTGGCGAGGCCGGCGCGCTTGTCGCCGCCGCGCGAAGGACGCAGCGAGCCCTCGATGACGTCGCCCGTGCGCAGACGCGCGGAGCGGATGAGGTAGGCGGGCACGAAGGCGTCGTCGTTGGACTTCATGTAGCCATGGGCGTGGATGATGCCGGAGCTGTCCGGGCGAATCTGCAGAATGCCCTTGATGTCGCGGAAGCCCTCGGCCTTCGCGGCAGTGGTGTAGATCTCCTCGACGAGCTCGGCCTTCTTCTTGCCGGTCGTCTCGATCTCGAACTCCTTGGCCTTCTCGCGCAGCTCGGCGACCTTCATGGCCGCGAGTTCCTCGCGCGAAAGCGTGGGCTCGGTGGGGGCGGCGTTGCGCTCCTTGTTGCGCTGTTTGCGATCGCGCTGGCGGTTGCGACGGTCGTTGTTGCGCTCGTCCTTGCGGTCGTTGCGCTCGTCGTTACGCTTGTGCTGGCGACGGTTGGGGCGAGCGCCGTCTTCGGCCTCGGCGGGCGCGGCACCATCAGTTGCGGCGGCGTCGGCATTGGCCGCAGCGGCGTCATTGGCCTCGGCGCCGGAATCGACCTGCGCTTCGACATCAGCCCGCTGCTCGGACGCCTTGGCCTTAGCGGACTTCTTACGACCACGCTTGGGCTTTTCGGACGCAGGCTGTTCGACGTCCTGGGGCTCAGCGGCATCAATCGATGCATCGGCGGTCGTCTCGGCGGAATCCTCGGACGCACCCTTCTTGGCAGCCTTGGCCTTGGACGTGCGCTTAGCAGCAGTACGATGGCTGCGACCAGGACGGACGTCGGCGGGCTCGACATCGGCGGGAGCGGCCTCGGAAGTCGTAGCATCCTGGACGGGCGCGTCGGCGGCGGTTGCAGACTCGGCGGTCGCCGCAGCATCCCGAGCGGCTGCAGCTGCGGCTGCGGCCTTCTCTGCCTCGACGAAGGCCTTGGGCTTGCGACCGCGACGGTGCGGGCGCAAAGCCGGATCGACAACGGGAACTTCGCTGGCCTCGACAGGCGCAGCGGGCTCAACAGGCGATGTGCCCTCCCCTGCCGCGGAACGGACCGAAGCCTCAGTGAGCTCGGGGGTTACCTGATCGGCAACCTGCTCGGCCTTAGCAGCCGTGCGACGGCGTGTGCGCGGTACCGGCTTCTCGGTCGGCTGGTCGGCGACAGGGGTCTCGGTGGCGGCAGGCGTCTCGGGCACAGACGGAGCTGCAAGCTCGGTCAGAGCCGCGGCCTCGCGCTCGGCAGCACGACGGCGGGCGCGCACCACCTGAGCCTCGCTAATCTGCGCCAACGCACGTGCCTGCGCGACCTCATCGGAAATCGGCGCCGAGGAGTCAGCTGCAACGGTGCGCTTGACGCGCGTCGTGCGCGTGGTACGGCGCTTGGGCTTGGTGACCTCCTCGCCGTCAGCAGCAGGCTTGGCCGTGCGGCGCGTACGCTTGGGCTTTGCCGGAGCAGCCTCCTCACCAGTTGCAGGCACGGCCTTCTCAGCCGCTGAAGGCGTAGGCGTCGAAGCAGCCTTAGGCGTCTCAGGAGCCGAGGCTTGCGCGGGCGCCGCGACCTGGTCCAACGCAACCGGTGCAGCGGGAGCGGCTTGCGTCGTCGTTATTTCGTTTTCTTGCTGTTGATCAGACACAGTGTTTGCTCAACTTTCTTTTCAAGCCCTGTGATCACATGCTCCCTGCATAAACCTTCAGGGCGGCTAAACAGTCTGCTCCGTCAAATACCGACGGACATCATTGATCTGTATCGAGATATTTGCGTCATATACGCAGCGTTAGTGTAACACAACCGCAACCACCTGCAACTTAGTCATTGAGGACGTTCTTAAACGACTAGTCAAAAGGGACAATCTTTGGTTTAACACCCACAAATCTGACTGCCTCCGCCAAAACTGTGGCGGTTTACTACGATGAATCGCTCAACCGCGATCACTCCGAAACTTGTTGAACTAAAACCGCAGGTAGATGCCTTGCACTTTTTTGCGAAAAGCCGGCGTAGTTGGAATTTCTCATTTCATCGTAGTAGACCGGCATAGTTTCGTATTTCCAGCAGTTCCAAATTCGTCAATACGTCGGCGTTTGCAAAAAGCCCGACCTCCGTGGGAGATCGGGCTTTCAAGGCTTAGTTAAACCAAGTCTGTACGGTCAAATGACCCGTAGCTTACATCTGCTCGGGCGCGGAAACGCCAACGAGGGTGAGCACCAGGGCGAGCGTCACACGGACGGCATCGCAAGCGGCCAGACGGGCACGCGAAAGCTCGGGGTCGACGGGACGGCCCTCGCTCGGCAGCACCTGACAGGCAGCGTAGAAGCTGTGGAAGTCGCCGGCGAGTTCCTCAGCAAAGTGCGTCAGACGGAACGGGGCGCGGTCGCGAGCGCAGCTGGCGATGAGGTCGGTGAGCTCGTTGAGCTTGCGCGAAAGGGCGAGCTCGGTCGGGTCGGTCAGCAGCGAGTAATCGACGTTCTCACCGATGGCCTTGGCGGCGACGGCCTTCATGCCCATCTCGTCAGCCTGCTCGGGCGTAACGTCAGCGGCACGGCGCAGGATGGAGCACACGCGGGCGTGAGCGTACTGCACGTAGTACACCGGGTTGGAGTTGTCGCGCTTCTTGACGGCCTCAATATCGAAGTCGACCATCTGGTTGGAGCTCTTGGAGATGAGGGTGTAACGGGCAGCGTCGGAGCCGACCTCGTCGACGAGCTCCTGCAGGGTCACCATGGTGCCCTTACGCTTGGACATACGGACGGGCTTGCCGTTGCGCAGCAGGTTGACGAGCTGGCCCAGCAGAACCTCAAACTTGCCGGGGTAACCCAAGGCATCACAGACGCAGCGGACGCGCTCGATGTAGCCGTGGTGGTCGGCGCCCCAGATGTCGATGACGTGGTCGACGCGCTGGAACTTATCCCAGTGATAGGCAACGTCGGAGGCGAAGTAGGTGTACTCGCCGTCGGACTTGATCAGAACGCGGTCCTTGTCATCGCCCAGGTCGGTGGAGCGGAACCACAGGGCGCCGTCCTTGGTGTAGAGATAGCCCATCTTGTCGAGCTTCTCAAAAGCGCGGTCGACGGCGGAGGTGCCGGCGGTCTCACCCTCGGTGTCCTTCACATACAGCGAGCGCTCGGAGAACCAACGATCGAAGTCGCAATTGACGGCGTGGCAGAGGTCGCGCATGTTGTCGACCATCTTTACATAGCCGCGCTCGCGGAAGCTCTCCATGCGCTCCTGCGGATCGGCGTTGACCCACTTATCGCCGTCGGTGCGCCAGAACTCGGCGGCCTCGTCGATGATGTAGTCGCCGCCGTAGGAGTCCTTGCCCAGAGTCTCGGCAAAGTTGTCCTGATACGGATGGGTCTCGGGGTGCTCGTCGTTCTCGTCGGCAACAAAGGCGTCGCGGTCGGCGATCAGCAGCTTGTGAGCCTCGTCGATATCCACGCCCTGCTTGGCGATGATGTCGGCAAGCTGCATATAGCGCGTGCTGATGGAGTTGCCGAAGGTGTTCATCTGAGAGCCGTGGTCGTTGATGTAGAACTCACGCTGGATGTCGTAACCGGCGTGGTCCATAACACGGCAGAGCGAGTCGCCCAGCGCGGCCCAGCGGCCGTGGCCGATGTGCATGGGTCCGACGGGGTTAGCGGAAACGAACTCGACCTGGGTCTTCAGGCCACCACCGACGTTGGACTTAGCGAAGTCCATACCTTTCTCGCGAGCCTCGCCAAAGATGGCATTCTTGACGGCAACGGAGAGATAGAAGTTGATGAAGCCGGGGCCTGCGATCTCGACCTTCTCGATCGCGGGGTCCTCGGGCATATGGGCAACGATGGCCTCGGCGATCTTGCGCGGGGCGCAGTGGGCCAGCTTGGCGGACTTCAGGGCCATGGTAGAGGTCCACTCGCCATGAGAAGTGTCAGCCGGTCGCTCGATAGCGCAATCGTCAAGTTCAAATGCGGAAAGGTCGCCGGCCTCCTGGGCCGCAGCAAGCGCAGCGCGTACCAGCTCTTCAATCTTCTCGGGCATAGATCCTCCTTGTGTTAAAGCCCCCGAGCTCTTGATCACTCGTAGGGCAAAAGCCAGAGTTTGTAGTACTCTATCACAAGCGACGGGCACTGTCGCAGGGTAAAGCTAATAGATATTGCATATGCACAAAAATGACTACAGCTTGTATGGAGTCACTCAAAGATGCCGGTCTGCCTGCAGATTATGCAGGCGTTGAAAATGCATAAAGGTGTGAATGAGCTGCGTCTGTTATCGAATACTCTTACCTATCAGAGTTGTGTGCTTTTCCTGCATAAAGTAAGGGTTTGCGCACGTCAGCGTGTTATTCTAGACATACGTAAATTCGTATAAGTTGGAGGTAGCATGTTCTCAATCGGTCAACACGTCATTCATCCGGGCCAGGGAGTCTGCACCGTCGTCGGTTTTAGGGACGACACACCGCAGCCCATGCTGCTGCTCGAGACCAAGCAGGGACATGCGCAGACGATCCTCATGTACCCCGTGGCGCAGGCCGACCGTCTGCACGCCGCCATCTCTCAGCAAGATGCCGAGCACCTGCTGAGCCACTATGACGAGCTGGAGTGCGACACCTTTACCGAGCGCAACAGCTCGCTTGAGGAGACACACTTTAAGCAGCAGCTCAAGCTGGGCGCGCCCGAGACGGTTCGCGTGGCAAAGACCATGATGCACCGCATTCGCCAGGCCGAGGAAGCTGATAAAAAACCCAGCTCCTACTACATGCGCGTACTCAAGGAGGCCAAGCGCCGCTCCATCGAGGAGTTCGCCGTGGCCTTGGGCGTCACCGAGGAGGCCGCCGAAGCCCGCCTAGCCCAAGCCGCCCTCAACTAACCCATCCGCGCCAAAAACCACCACAAAGGGGACAGTGAACTGCGCCCCGAAACTTGGACTGAATAAATAGCGACTACGCCGCAAGGGCCTGGTCCCGGAACTCCTCCGGTGTCAGGCCCTTCAATCTTACCTGCCTGCGCCGCGTGTTCCAATGGGCTATGTACTCCTCCAGGTCGCGCTTGAAGTCCCCGAAGCTGCCCCACTCCCTGCCGCGGTAGAACTCGTCCTTCACGTGGCCGAAGAGCTGCTCGGTGGCGGCGTTGTCGATGCAGTTCCCCTTGCGCGACATGCTCTGGGTGATGCCCGCCCCCTCCAGCCTGGAGGCGTAGGACTCGTGCTGGTACTGCCAGCCCATGTCCGAGTGCATGGTCGGCGCCGCCCCGTCGGGCAGGGCCTCGAGGAGCCGGTCGAGCATCCTGTGCTGCTGGGCGAGGTCCGGCGAGGTCGATATGTCGCTCGCCACGATCTCCTTCGTGCAGAAGTCGAGCACCGGGGCCCAGTAGGCCTTGGCGCCGGCCACCTTGAACTCGGTGACGTCGGTGCCGAGCTTCTGCCACGGCCCCTCGGCGCCGAAGTCCCTCGCGATGACGTTCTCGAACGTGCTCCCCACGAGCCCCCTGTAGGAGCTGTACCGGCGGCGGGAGCCCCGGCGGCGTATCCCGCACCGGATGCCCATCTCGCGCATCATCTTGAGCACGGTCTTGTCGGCCACGACCGCGCCCAGCTCGGCGCGCAGGCACATGGCTATCTGCCGGTGCCCGCAGCCGTTGGCGGTGCGCGAGAATATCTCGGCCGCGGCGTCGCGCAGCTCGGGCCTGGTCGGCCTCCGCGGGTGCGCCAGCGCGTAGTAGTAGGTCGACCTCCTGAGCCCCGAGCACTCCAGCAGGTGGCGCAGGGAGTGCCCCTCCGCGCGCAGCGCCCTCACCGCCTCGGCCGCCGCCCTGGTCAGAGCCCGTCCCGCTCGACCAGGGCGCGCAATTTTTTTAGGTAGGCGACCTCGGCCTCGAGCCTGCGGCAGCGCTCCTCGAGCTCCTGCTCGCGGGTGCGGGCCCGGGGCTTCGACCTCGACCCCCTCGGCCTGCCCTTCGGGCGGGGCCGCAGCGCCTCGGCGCCGCCCTCGCGGTAGAGCCTGCACCAGCGCTCCAGCGGGGACTTCGACCTGATCCCGAACTCGGCCATGGCGTCGGCCTTCGCCATCCCGCCGTCGACCACGGCCGACGCCGCGGCGACCCTCTGCTCGAATGTGTAACTGGATTGTTTCCCGTCCATGGACAGCAGCGCCTCGCTTCCGAACGCCCGGTATACCCACTGCCATTCTCTCACGGTCTCGCGGGGGACGGACAGGGCCTCGGCCGCCGGCTTGCAGCCGACGCCGGCGTCGAAGAGCTCGACGGCCCGCCTCCTGGACTCCAGGTCGTGCTTCGACCTGAGATCTATACTCATGGAAAACCTCCCATTTCCCGATGTCCAAGAAATGGGAGGCAGTTCACAGGCACCTTTGTGGTGGTTTCCCCTTGTGGTGGTTCCAAGTGTATAGCCTTTGCAACCGGCGGTCGCTAGACAAACAGCACGTGCGCGAGCAGGGCACACACGCACACCGCTCCAAATACCAGTGCCACGATCGAAATTACGCGATCGGCCATATCCATGTTGGAGCGGTTCGTCAAAAACCGATCTTCGGCGGCGTCGGCACGTGCCTCACGTACCAGCTCGGCAACCACCTCGCGGCCATCAAGCATCTTTGCATCCATGTTTGCCTCCCCGGCCTCAATCTTGTCCATCGAAAACCAACTCCGTGCAACCTGTCGGCGCCTACGGGCGCTCGTTGGGGGCCAGGCGCTGCATCTTGCTCACGGCCTTAAACTTGGTGAACAGCGGCACGTACTCAAAGCTCACGTTGGAGTTCTCCAGGCCGTACCAGCGCGCAGGCGTGCCGGCGGCGCGGCGGATGATGTACTTGAGCGTGATGGCCGTACGCTCGCTCGGCTCCACGTCGCTTTCGGGTGCCAGAAGCTTGCGAATCATGACGAATTTGAACGTACCGATGTTGCCCGGGTCCTTGTAGACCGAGTAGTCATGCGTCTGCGCCGGCAGCTCGCCGGTGGCAGCCAGGTCCTGAACGACCTGACGCAGATAGGCATTGACGCGCTGGTTAATCTTGTAGCCCAGGTACAGATGCACGCGGAACACGTAGTCGGTGCCGAACGTCTCGACCGAATAGGCAAAGGTATGCGGCTCGTCCATGGTCTCGACATTCACGAACCACCAGGCGCGAGCGCGCTTGGGATGCTTGTCCAAGATCGAGTAGACGATATCACGGTCGATGTAATCGGTATGGGTGTCCTTGGTCAGGTACACGATGTTGTCGCTCAGGCGCTCGTAGCGATCATCATCGCGCAGGCGCTTGAGCTGCGGCAGGTAGCTGCGCAGCGGCAGCAGCGTAAACTGGCGCTGCTCAACAGCCGTACCGTTGTACCAGCACACCATGATGCCCATGATGAGCGCGGCCATGAGGATGGTGAAGTAGCCGCCATGGAAGAACTTGGTGAGTGAGCTCACGAAGAAGAAGCCTTCGAGCAAAAGGAAGAAAGCCGCGAAGATCCACGGAGCAACCTTGAGCTTGCGCTCCTCGTGCAGGTAGAAGAAGAGCAGCAGCGTGGTGCACATCATAGTCAGCGTAATGGCAAGGCCGTAGGCGGCTTCCATATGCGCCGAGTTCTGGAACAGCAGCACCACGATGACGCAGCCGACAAGCATGACGTTGTTGACCATGGGGATGTAGAGCTGGCCCTTGGTCTCGGCAGGGTAGAAGACCTGCATGTGCGGCATGAGATCCAGACGGCTGGCCTCGGACACCAGCGAGAATGCGCCGGTGATGAGCGCCTGCGAGGCAATGATGGCCGCGACGGTGGAAAGGCCTACGGCAAACGGGCGCAGGCCCGGGGCGAGCATCTGGTAGAACGGGTTGAGATCGGCAATGCCCATGAGCTCGGGGTTGGCAGCGTTGTTCATAAGCCAAGCGCCCTGGCCCATATAAGAAAGCAGCAGGCAGCACTTAACGAACGGCCAGGTAGCGTAGATGTTGCCGCGGCCGACGTGGCCCATGTCGGAGTACAGCGCCTCGGCACCGGTGGTGGCGAGGAAGCAGCTGCCCAGAATCATGATGCCCGCATGGTTGTTGGGGCTCAGCAAAAAGGCGATGCCGCGCACCGGGTTGAGGCACAGCAGCACGGCGGGGTGCTGGAAGACAAAGAACAGGCCCGTGCCGCCCAGGAACAGGAACCACAGCGTCATGATGGGGCCAAAGGCGTGACCGATTTTGGCCGTACCGATGCGCTGTACCAAGAAGAGCACGATGATGATGGCGAGCGTAATGGCGACGACGCGGCCCTGGTCATCGCCCAGCACGGCATGGACCGCCGGGATGGTGCGCAGGCCCTCGATGGCCGTGGTAACGGTAACGGCCGGCGTCAGGATGCCGTCGGCGAGCAGCGCGGCGCCACCCAGCATGGCGGGGATGATAAGCCACTTGCCGCAGCGCTTGACCAGGCTGTACAGGGCAAAGATGCCGCCCTCGCCGTGGTTATCGGCGCGCAGCGAGATGAGCACATACTTGATGGTGGTCAGCAGCGTGACCGTCCACACGACAAGGGGAGAGCGCGCCAAGCACGAACTCCTCCGTGACGCTTCCGATGCCGCCGTTGCCGGCAACGAGCGCCTGGTTACATACATGGGGCTGGTGCCGATATCGCCGTACACCACGCCCAGCGTGACGAGCATCGCCGAGATGCTCACAGGAATCGCAGCGTGCGAGGCTGCCTCCTTGGCCTTTTGTTCCATAAGCCGGTTTCCTCCCAACTTTAATGTTCGAAGGAATTATAGGTAATCGGCCCATGTTTGAATGGCACTGTTTTCCCAGCTAGACAAACATTTATACGGCCTTTAGGCCACCATGGCGATATGGAATGCGGCAAAGGGACTGTCCCCTTGTCGCATTCGTCATTTTCCGAGCCAGTTTTTGAACCACCACTCCATGGAGCGGCTCATCTCGGCCATAAAGGGGCTCGTGTGCTTGCGGGTGTAGATATCCACCACGCGCTCGCCCACCTCGCGGGCGTGCGGGCGAAACATCTTGTCCATCTCGGCCACCTGCGCGTCCATGGTCGCGGCATCCGCACGGCAGTAGCGTTCCTCGTGCACCAGGTTCACCACGGGATGCGCAATAGCCGGACGCTCCTTGCGGGGCGTGCCGATGATGAGCATCGACAGCGGCATGGTATAGGGTGGCAGATCGAGCAGCTCGGCAACTTCCTCGGCATTCTCGACGATATCACCGATGTAGCAGCTCCCCAGCCCCAGGGCCTCGGCGGCAACCACAGCGTTTTGCGCAGCGATCACGGCGTCCTGGGCCGCGATGGCAAAGTCGCCCAAACCCGGCGCGCGGCGGGGCGCCTTGCCCGTGCGCTCGACAAACTCGGGCTCAAGCACCCACGTGCTCAAACAGATCGATCCACTTGGCATATCGACCACAAATATAAGTGCCCAGGGCGCCTTGGCGATCATGGGCTGGTGATCGCACAGGTCGGCCAGACGGTCCAGCGTAGCCTGCTCGCGAATGCTCACGATGGAATACATCATCATGGCGCCCGCCGACGGCGCGCGACTCGCCGCATGCAGAATCGCCGCCCGCTGCTCGTCGGTCACCGCCACGGGACGTTCATCGTCATCACGCGCGAAGGCGCGCGTAGACGAACGGTGCTCCAAAATGTCCAGCACCACGTTGCCCGTAGTCTCGACCGGATAGCCGAACATATCGACCGCCGCACCGTCGCCGCCCATGTCCGCCTTGCAAACCTGCTCGCTCATCGCCCTACCCTCGTCATTTCTTTAAGAAGCCTTTACGTTTCCGTGTAATTCCTGTCCATTATCGCGCAGGTCGCCACTACATTGCGCCACACCGCCACACGTGCGCGTTAATATGGCTGGCTGTTGTGCGCAGCCACCAATTGCAGCGCATATCTTGGTAACAATCGGGTAAATCCCCGCTTTCGTAGGTTTTAAGTTTGTGAGGAGTCTCAGCATGTTCGCTGCCGCCATCTCGCTCGTCGGTCTTGCGGCGACCGTCTACCTTGTCTTGCGCGAGGCCAAGGCCATTCGCGCTCAGTCGGGCACCGTTGCCAAAAGCGCTCTTGGGTGGAGCGTCGCCTTCGGCCTGTTCCAGCTCTTTTTGACCATTTGGGGCGCCATTGGCCTCGTCGCCCAAAACGAGCCGCTCGCCTTTGTGATGCTCATCCTGACCAATGCCATCCTCACCGGCTGCGCCTGGGCCAGTATCGCCCGCGACCGCATCGCCCCGCGCGTCTTTGCGTTCGCCTCGGCCGATGCGCCCGCCCCCACCGGCAAGCTCGCTCGTTTGCGCGACGCCTTTGTGGGCAAACCGCTCGTCGCCGCCGTCCTGTGCCTGCTGCTCGCCGGCGTCTTTGCGCTGCTTGGCATGGAGGTCTCGTCCAACCACGACTTTACCTGGGTCTACCCCCTGTGCATCCTGCTCGAGTGGGCCATCATCACCACGCTCATGGTCGGCCTGTTCTTCCTGTTCCAGCGCCACGGTGCAGCTCCCGCGGTCCTGGCCTTTGCCCTCTTTGTCCTGGGCATTGCCGAGTTCTTCGTCATCACGTTTAAATCCATGCCCATCCAGCCGGGCGACCTTTCGGCCATCTCCACCGCCGCCGCGGTCGCCGGCACCGGCTACACCTTCTCCATCTCGCTGTTCTGCGTGCTGTCCATGGGCTTTACCGCCATCGCTATGCTGCTGTGCGAGTACGCCGGCCTGGTGGCACCGCACCGTCAGAAGGGCGCCGCCAACGCCAAGCGCATGCTGCTCACCAATCTGCTCGTCGCCGCGCTGTGCCTGGGCGGCGTGACCGCGCACGTCACGCTCATCGACTACTACAACACCCTCGGCATCACCGTCTATACCTGGCGCCCGCTCGAGAGCTACTGGCGCGAGGGCTACCTGCCCGCCTTTATTAGTGCAGCGCAGTCCATCAAGCCGCCCAAACCCGCCGACTACTCCGTCGACGATGCCAAGGCTACGCTCAAAAAGTACGCCAAGGCCTACGACAAGTCCGACGCAGCCAAGAGTGACGAGCGCACCGCCGCAAAGGAGCAGTTCGACAGCGAGAAGCCCACGGTCATCGCCATCATGAACGAGACCTTCTCGGATCTGTCGATCTATCAGAACATGCGCGCCGGCTACGAGGGCCCGCAGTACTTTAAGAACCTGTCCAACTGCCTCAGCCGCGGTAAGCTCTACGTGAGTGCCTACGGCGGTGGCACCGCCAATACCGAGTTTGAGTTTATGACCGGCAACTCCATGGCCAACCTGGGCTCGGGCGTGTACCCCTACACCATCTACAACATGGAAACGACCGGGAACCTGGCAGAGCAGTTCAAGTCGCTCGGATATTCCACCACGGCTATGCACCCCAACCACGCCACCAACTGGAACCGCGAGAACGTCTACAAGGACTTTGGTTTTGACCAGTTCCTGTCCATCAACGATTTCCAGGGCGCCGATACCCTGCGCGGCATGGTGACCGACCAGGCTACCTACGACAAGATTCTTGAGCTGCTCGACCAGAACGCCGATCCGCAGTTTATCTTCGACGTGACCATGCAAAACCACTCGGGCTACGACACGGGTCTGCTGCCGGTCGACAAGCAGATGCACCTGAATATCGACACGACCGACCTGGACGCCAAGACCGTCGAGGACGGCACGCTCTCCGATGTCGACGAGTATGTCTCGTGCATCGAGCAGTCCGACCAGGCGCTTCGCTACTTCCTCAACGCCCTGAGCAAGCTCGACCGTAAGGTGGTCGTGGTGTTCTGGGGCGACCACCAGCCGTTCTTCCCGTCCAAGTTCAACGACAAGTGGTTTACCGGCGAGGACGACGCCACGCATCAGGAGCGCCTGTGGCAGACCGACTACATCATCTGGGCCAACTACGACGTTGCCGGCTGCGACCAGACGAGCGAGGTCGACGACCTGTCCACCAACTACCTGTCCACGCAGCTTATGCAGCTGATCGGCGCCCCGCTTTCCGACTACCAGAAAGCGCACATGACGCTTCGCGAGTCGTTGCCCGCCATCAACTCCGTGGGCTACGAGGACGCCAGCCTGCGTTGGGCGCTCTCCTCCAACGTCACCGGCGACGACGCCGAGGCAGCGGCTGCCACCAAGGCACGCGAGGATTACGCCAAGATGCAGTACTACGAGATGTTCCGCGACAGCAAGAACGTGTACACCGAGCACTTCCAGACCGAGGCCAACGAGACCGACCCCAACCTGGCACCGGGCACGACCAAGATCAAGTAGCGGGTCGCTCATAACTGGTTCGTCTGCCCGGCGGCGCGGAACGTAAGGTTCCCTGCTCGGACAGTCCTGCTCGCACGGAGAGCACATTAAGTGCTCTCCGGCTCGTGCGGAACTCGCGATGAACCTTACATTCCGCGTCGCCGGGCAGACGCCTCGGTGTTGAAGCGCGGCTTGTCATGGAGACACCTGCTGAACATATATAAGTTGAAGGCCACGTCATGTGGCCTTTTTTGCATCCGGAAACCGTGTCCCAGAATTCTTGTCTGGAATGGGATGCAGTTTCCGCTTGGGACCCGATTGGGAAAGTGTGTCCCACTATTCAGCTGGATTCCGGGATGTATTTTCCGGTTGAGGCTCGTTGGGAAAGTGCGTCCCACTTTGGGGGCTGATTCTGGGACGTGGTTTCCGGTTGGCTCTCATTGGGAAAGTTCATCCCATTTCTCGGCCTAATTATGGGACGCAGTTTCCCGTTGAGGACCCTTTGGGAAAGTGCGTCCCGGTCTGGGCGCTCAAACTGGGATGGATTTTCCGGATGAGGGCTTGACGGAAAATGTGTCCCGTTCCGGGCGCTAATTGTGGGATGCAGTTTCCGCTTGCGGAGTCTCCACTCAACAGAAAACCCGGGTGGCCTGTCTTTTGGCTACCCGGGTTTTTGGGTTGTCGATATGTTCGACTGGCTACTAGTGGGTCTTGCGGCGCTTGATCAGCATGATGAGGGCTATCACTACGAGCGTTGCTCCCGCTGCTGTTGCGGTGGCGACTAGGGCGAATGTTTGGTCGCCGGTGTTTGCGAGGTTCTTCGCTGTGGTCGTAGTCTTGACCTTGGTGTCGGTCTTAGCTCCGTTGTCGGACTTGGGCTTGTCCGGGTTCGTCGGGGTCTCAGGAGTCTCGGGGTCCTTTGAGCCTTCGGAATCGGTTGGGCCGGCGGTGTTTACCAGCGTATGGTCCAGGAACTTCTTGGCGCCCGCACTTGCCTGTGAGAACAGGCGGCGCGTGCGGATCGGGGTGGCGTTCACCGTTGTGGGCGCCGTCTCCTCGGCCTCGATATTCACGAGCGTCGTGCCGGTGTCGAGGCCCACGTCGTTGTATCCCACGTGGCAGTAATACTGCGCACCGTCATCGTCTGCGGTCAGGTCAATCTCGAGCTTTGAGGCCGTTCCAGCCGCGAGGTTGCCATCGGCACCCACGAGCTTAAACTCTGTCTCGCCGCGGCCCTTGCGGTACCACATATAGGTCGGCGCCAGCCCTGTTTCGCTATCGTCGGCACCGAGTTGCTTCACATGGCCAATCGCCGAGAGCGTCAGGTGGCTTCCCGCCGCGCGCTCAACCGAAGAGTCGTATCCAAGATCCGACCCCTCCGCAGCATCCGCCGCAGGTCCGCTCACGGTCATCGTCATGCCATCGGGCATGGTCTTGACCGTGATGATTGCCGAGCGAATACCTGTTTCGGTCGTGGATCCATTCTTAACGGCGGCGATGGCGAATCGATACTCCGTATTGGGCTGCAGCCCATCCCACTTGAGCGAGGTCTGCGTGTTGTCGGCAATCTTCCAGCTATTGACGACCGCATCCGCCGCATTGCTCTGCAGCATGCCCACGCCGTAGCTAAAGCCACTCTTGTTTGCGAGTACATCGTCCCAGCTAAACGTAACGCTGGTCGAATCGACGGCGTTTGCCGTAAAGCCCGTCACGGCCGGCGCGTCGGGCATCTCGACGTCCTTAACGTCATAGCCCACGATCCAGAACTGGTCGGTGTCCTTGGTGCCGAGCTTGTCGCCCGAGTCTGCCTCGAACTTGTCGACATCCACCGCGTTGACGCCCAGACGCCACACAAAACCGTACTTGCCCTGCGCGGCCTCGGGCAGGTTGTCGACGGTGCCGCCGTATTCGGTCGATTCACTCGAGGAGTTACCCGTAGTAAAGCCGGCGTTGGCACCAAAGCACAGGCCGCCAAACAACTCGTGCTTTGCGAGCTTCGCGCCCATGACAACGCTGCCGTTCAGCGTCAAGCCGAGCTCGAGCTCCTGCTCCTTGCCCTCCTCGACTTCGATGGTCTGCTCAATGCTCGCCCCCGACTGCGCGGCGGCGCCGTTAAACCCATCGTGCGTGTAGGCGCGCGTTACGCCAGGCTTGCCCAGGCCAAAGGAATCCCCAACGGGAGTCTCGCCGTTGAGCGTCGTTTGATAGGTTCCGGGTTCTCCCGACCGGTTGGTCAAAAAGTAGCTGAGCGGCGTCATATTGTGCTGTTTGGCAATGCGGTCATAGGCCTCGACATTAACGACCGAGGTCTGCGCGCCGAGCGACACGGGCGCCGCCATCACGCCCTTGCCACCAGTTTCCTCATTTTCGATCTCATACTCGTAATAGACCATCGGAATCGTGTAGAGCACGGCCTTGTCACCCTCGCCGGCATGCGACTCATAGCTTACGCTTGCGCTGACCGTGCGCTCGCTCCGGTAGTCATAGCATCCCTCGGCGGCAAAATCGACTGAAGCATTCATCGCGACCAGGGGCGGACCGGTCTGCACCTCGACGGCAACGCCCAACTCGGCGCCAATGGTATAGCCCTGGGATGTCCCCGTGCCCTTTTCCTCTCCGTATGACGTGCCGCCCAACACCAGATAGCCGTATGCCTGCTCCAGATCCTCAACATAGGGCGCATCCTGCAGCACGGCAAGCACGCGCGGGTTGGTATAGACCTTGTAGCGGTCCTTGTACGTGATCTTGACGCTGTCGTTGTCGACATCGGGCAGCGCGAGCGAGATAAATGTGCCGTAGGTAGTGCCGCGACGGTTGCTCTCGCTAATCACCTGCTCCTCGCCGCGGCGCACCTTTCCGTTCTCGTCGAGCGAAAAATGCGAGGCGGTCATCCAATAGTAGTCATCGTTCTTGCGCAGGTCCTCGTCGCGGTGCTTGCCCACCACGGCGATAAAGCTCTCGTTATAGCGGTCCGAACCCGAGACGCTGCCCGCCTTGACGTCGCTGATCCACACCTGTTCTATACCCTTGTGGTCATGCTTGTTGCTGCTGTTGTATTGCTGACCGCTCATGCTCATGGTTCCGACCATGGACCCCAAGCCCTGAGCCCCGCTCTGTGCCGTGTTGCAGGCAAAGTCGCGGAACACATCGCCGCCCACGAGCACCTCGTCAACCGCCAGCTGCTCGGACAGGCCGTCAAGGTTGGCAGTGGCAAGGGCAATAGGCGCCAAGGTGCACGGATAGCGCTTATCCTGAGCGCTATCCTTCCATGCGCTGTTGGGCACATGCATCAGCCCATAGGAGGCGAGGAGCCCGTCTCTGTATTCCTTACAATCGGAAAGCTTGAACTCGCCAGACTCCGAGTCAAAATACGCGTAGCGGTACAGCGCGCCGTACAGCCCCTTGCTGCCGTCAGAAGCGCCGTAATCAAAAGCGCTGCGTTGCCAGTCATAGCCCGCAAGAATAAGGCCCGTGACGGTTTCACCCGTCTTCTTTCCTTCTTCATCGTAGGCGGCAAACGTGCCGAACGTCGCATTCGCAGCGACCATGGTCTTGCCGTTCGCGGAGAGGGAGATTGCGCCCGCGTCGCCCAGAGCATCGACATGGACGAGCGCACCCTTGGATGCATCCCACGAAAACAGCTCGCAATGCGTCGACTTATCAATATTCTTCTTGCCGTAGGGTGCCGAGACCACGATGGCGAGGTCATCGCAAAAATCGCGATCGAGGTCGCCGGCCGCTAGCGAAACGACAGGAGCTGACTGAAGCTGCGTCCAGGAGTCGTTCCCGCCCTTGTTGTGCGTGGTGTAGTCCGCGGCGTTACCGGCATCGATCTTGACGACGCTTTGCTTCCAGTTGCCGCCCTCCAAGTCATACATGTCGACTACAGCCTTGCGCACGCCGTTCTCGTCGACATAGCAGCCCGCGTAGACAAAAAGCTCGTCGACGCCGTCGCCATCGACATCGCCCGCCTCGACATCAAAGACGGCGTCGTGCTCTTGCAGGTAACCGGCATCCAGGTACTTAAAACGGCCTTCGTACATCATATTAGTGTTGACCGTCACCGGCAGGTGTGTGTCGAGAGTGCGCGTACGCCCGTTGCTAAACGAGTAGAGGACCAGCTCAACCTTTCCGGCGTATGACTTGCCGTCAATCGTCGTGGAGGAACTGTCGCCGTAGGCACGGAGCTCGGCAACGCGGCTCTTTTTGCCCGTGCTGGCGTCGCTGCAGAACTCAACACTCGTGGCGTGAATGCCCGAGAAACCGTTGTTGTCGTTGGCGAGTACTGTTGAGGACTCATTGTTGCTTAGGTACGACCAGGTGCCGCCACCGTAGTCGCTATGCTTGTGGAGATCGCTGTTCGTATCGAAGTTGTTGACGTTTTGCCAGAACTTTGCGGCGCCCCACACACTTCCATAGCCATCGGTGAGTTTGCTGCTGCCGCCAATGTCACCGCGCTCGACGTTCTCGAGCTTGTCGCGCAGAGTGTAGCGATTGCCATGGCTACCGTTAGCTGCCATATAGACCTCGCTGCGCGTGGCAAACGTCGTGGGGGTATCAGTGGAATAGGGGCCAACGGTATCGGCCGGAATGTCCTCGCTCGTGCCCAGACCCAGGGCTTGATAATCCTGCTCGGTCATATCGGTGATTGCGGGCGCGTCTGCCGCCTGGGCAACCTGGGGCGTGGCCGTGAAGCAGGCGACGCTCGTGGCGATCAACGCAGCAAGCGCCGCCGTCCCAACAAGCGGGATTTTCGACAGCCTACGGATACGGGGGTGTGGAACGTACATGAGGGACCTCGCTTTATTCGAGTGGAGTGGACTCATTTTTGCAAATGATACATCCGATGCCCGATATCACGTGTCTCATTTTCGCCAACGGCGTGTCTCATTTTTGAGAATCCGAGATGCCGCGGAAATCTTATCCCAGCTCAAAGGCCATTTCTGGGATGTATTTTCCGTCGAGCGCCTCATCGGGAAACTGCATCCCATTTCAAGCGTCGATTCTGGGACGCATTTTCCCCTTAGACCCTCAACCGGAAACCGCATCCCACTTTGAGCGCAAATTCCGGGATGCATTTTCCGCTTGAGCCTCATTGGGAAACGGCGTCCCACTTTGAGGGCTGATTGTGGGATGCATTTTCCGGTTTTGCTCTCATTGGGAAAATGCATCCCGTTTCTTGACCGAATAATGGGACGCAATTTCCCGTTGGAGCGCCTTTGGGAAAGTGTGTCCCACTTCGACCGCCCAGAGTGGGATGCACTTTCCGCAAAGCACCTCAACGGGAAACTACGTCCCATTCCAAAGGCAAATTCCGGGACGCATTTTTCGAAAGCCTGCCCATCCGGAAAGCCCGTCCCACTTTGGACGCATCCGGGCACGGAACCATCGACCTATCAGGCCTCCCATCAATAAAGAGGCGTCCTCCCGGACGGCGGGGCACGAAGTTCATCGCGAGTTCCGCACGCAAAGAAGGCCACTTAATGTGGCCTTCGTCTTGCGCAGGACTGTAGAGCAGGGAACTTCGTGCCCCGACGCCCGGGAGGACGTTTCATTTAGAAAGATGGACCGACCGCCGTCAGCGATGGGAGCTACTCCCCCAGCACGGCCTTCTTGGCGGCTGCAGCCATGTTGTCCAGATCTTCCTTGGTGGGATGGTCCTTCGCGGCAACCCAGTTGTCGAGCAGCATCTTATAGCGAGCGTTTTCGGGATCTTGCTCGAGCATGGCCTCGTAGCGCTGCTTGACGGCGGGACCCATCTTGCCCTGGCACATCGCCCAGCCCGCAAGCTCGGCATCCCCAGCCAAATTGGAAGTTACGCAGTCGATAATCTGCTGATAGTAGCTCTGGTCGGCCCCAAAGCCGCAGGTGCCAAACAGGAACACGCGCTTACCGTGCAAGGCGGAGAGCAACGCCGCGACCGAAGGCGTGCACGCGCCCTTGTCGCACCAAAAACCGACGAGCACCGTGTCGGCCGCGCAGGCGCCCTGCGCCTCGAGCGCAACCTGATCTGCATCCGCATCGTCGCTCAACGCCGCGGCATGGACAAACTCAACACCCGCAGCCTGCAGAGCGCGCTTGATCGCGCCCGAAACCATCCTGGTATTACCGCTCTTGCTGTTAACCACCAAAGAGCACGTCATAGTCACGTTGCCTCGTATCCCCCAAAACTAAAGCCACTAATGCAATTTATTAGATGACTATCTTAGTACTAACGTGACAGATGTAAACCACCGTCTGTCGATTGATTAATTTGCCCCACGGGCTTGCTCACTGGGCAAACTGGCTGCGATAGAGTTCGGCGTAGAAGCCGCCTGCCGCTAGCAGCTCGTCGTGCGTGCCGCGCTCGATAATCTGCCCGTCGCGCATCACCAGAATGCAGTCGGCGTTGCGGACGGTGCTCAGGCGGTGCGCCACGACAAAGCTTGTGCGACCGGCCATGAGCTCGTCGAATGCCGCCTGCACCTGCAGCTCGGTGCGGGTATCGATACTCGAGGTCGCCTCGTCCAGCAGCAAGATAGCCGGGTCGGTGAGCATGACGCGCGCGATGCACAGCAGCTGTTTTTGGCCCTGGCTAAACGTGCCGCCGTCCTCGCCGATGACCGTATCGTAGCCGCCTGGCAACTGCACGATAAACTTGTGCGCGTGCGCGCGCTTGGCAGCCTCGATAACCTGCTCGCGTGTGGCGTCGGGACAGCCGTAGGCGATGTTTTCCGCCACCGTGCCCTCGAACAGCCAAGTGTCCTGCAGCACCATGCCAAAGGCACGGCGAAGGCTTGCGCGCGTGTAGTCACGCGAAGACCTGCCATCGACCATGATGCGTCCGGCATCGATATCGTAAAAGCGCAGCAGCAGGTTGATGAGCGTCGTCTTGCCGCAGCCCGTGGGGCCGACCAGGGCAAAGCGCATGCCGGGCTTAGCCTCGATGCAGATGTCCTGAAGCAGCTTGCGGTCGGGCACGTAGCTAAAGTCCACATGCTCAAGGGCGACCTCGTCCTGCGGTGCGGCAAGTTCCACGGCATCTGGCGCGTCGGGCTCCTGCTCGCGCGCATCGAGCAGCGCAAACATGCGGCGCGCCGAGACGTACGCGGTCTGGATCTGCGTAATGACGTTGGTGACCTCGTTGAACGGCTTGGTGTACTGGTTGGCATAGGACAGGAAGATCTGCACGCCGCCCACCGTAAGCGCCGCGGGCACGCCCGTGATCACGCCCACGCAGCCGATCACAGCGACAACGGCATAGATGATGTTATTGATAAAACGCGTACCGGGGTTGGAGAGCGAACCCATAAACTGCGCGCGCTCGCCCGCGGTGTAGAGCTCGGCATTGAGGGCATCGAAGCGCTGCTGGGCGTTCGGGCCATAGGCAAAGGCGTCGACAAGCTTTTGCTCGCCTACGTACTCCTCGATATGACCACCGAGCTGCCCTTGAATACGCTGCTGTGCCGTAAAGCTCTTGTTGGAGAGCTTGGCAATAGCACCGGCTGCAAAAATGGAAAGCGGCGTGACGAGCACCACCACGAGCGTCATGGTCAGGTTGATGGAGAGCATAAACGCGAGCGTGCCCACGATGGTAATAGCACCGGTGAAGAGCTGCGTGAAGCCCTGCAGCAGACCGTCGCCCACCTGGTCGACGTCGTTGACCACGCGGCTCATAAGGTCGCCGTGGGCATGGCTGTCGATAAAGCTGAGCGGCATACGGCTGAGCTTATCGCTCGCCTCCACGCGCATGTCGCGCACCGTTTCGTAAGACAGGCGGTTGACGCAATAGCCCTGCAGCCACTGGAAGGCCGCAGCACCTACGACGACAATCGCGAGCTTGGTAACGAGCGGCAGCAGCGCATCGAAGTCCACCTGCCCGGCGGCGACGATAAGGTCGATGCCCTCGCCAATGAGAATGGGCGTGTAGAGCTGCAGAATCACCGAGACGGCGGCACTCAAAAACGATGCCGCAAACGAGACGCGGTGCGGACGGACATAGCCCAGCAGGCGGCGGGTCACCGCACCCACGGGATAGCGCTCGGGATCGCCGGGCTGGCGCGGACCGTCTCCCAGGTCGTTGAGGCTATCGTTGCCGGACACGTTGGCCGTCATCGTGGCGACCGAACCGGAGGAAGTGTACGGATTCATTTAGCAGCCCTCCTTTGCGCAGACGGATGCGGGGGCGGTCGGGGCACCTGGGGCGAGCGCGGGCGCTGTGCTCCCCCGCTGGCCCTCAAGCTCCTCGCGGCGCAGCTGCGACTGGCAAATCTCGCGATAGAGCTGACAGGTCGCATAGAGCTCGTCATGTGTGCCCAGGCCGGCAACCGAGCCGTGGTCGAGCACGCAGATCACGTCGGCATCGCGCACGGTCGAGACGCGCTGGCTCACAATCACCGTGGTCAGCGGCAGCCCGCCCTTGGCGGCACCGCGCATGCTGCGCTCGCGAATGGCATGGCGAAGCGCCGCGTCGGTCTTAAAGTCGAGCGCCGACGCGGAGTCATCCATGATCAATATCTGAGGCGAACCAACCAAGGCACGCGCGATAGTCAGGCGCTGACGCTGGCCACCGCTAAAGTTCTTGCCGCCCGCCTCGACCGGGGCGTCTAAGCCCTGCGGCTTGTTGCGCACGAACTCGCTGGCCTGCGCCATGTCGAGTGCCGCCCAGAGCTCCTCGTCGGTCGCAGCTTCATCGCGCCAGGTCAGGTTGCTGCGGATGGAGCCGCTCACCAGCGATGCGCGCTGCGGAACGGTCGCGACCACACGGCGCAGCTGGTCGAGCGGCCAGGTGCGCACGTCGGCGCCCATCACGCTCACGCTGCCGGTGCTCGCATCGTACAGGCGCGGGATGAGCGAGACGAACGTGGACTTGCCGCTACCCGTACCGCCGATAATGCCGAGCGTCTTGCCCAGCGGGAGTTCCAGCGTCACATCGTTGACAGCATTGGCCGCGCCAGCGCCAAACGAGAAGCTCGCATGGCTCAAGCTCAGCGCGGGAACTGAAGCGACATTGCCCGGCTTGGGCAGCGCGACCGGCTGGTTGCCCTCGTCGGTGATGCCCGGCACGCAATTGAGCACCTCGTTGATACGCGACGCGCTGGCGCTCGCCTTGGTAAAGACCACGACCAGGTTGGCGACGTACACGATGGAGGTCAGGGTCTGCGTCATGTAGTTCACAAACGCCATGACCTGGCCCTGCGTAAGCTCGCCCACGCTGACCTGGATGCCGCCCACCCACAGGATGGCGCACACGCCCAGGTTCATCACCAAAAACGTGACGGGGTTGAGAATCGACGAGAGCTTGCCCACCGCGATGGCAGTATTGGCCTGGTCGTCGGCGGCCTGCGCAAAGCGCTCGCGCTCGTGATCTTCGCGCACGAAGGCGCGAACCACGCGGGCGCCCGAAAGGCCCTCGCGGCAGATAAGCGCGATGCGGTCGAGCTTTGCCTGCAGCTGCTTGTAGTACGGAATGCAGCGCGCCATGACAACCCAGAACACCAGGCCAATGGCGGGCGTGCAGATCAAAAAGATGATGCCGAGCTTAAGGTCGATGGCAAGGGCCGCGCACATGGAGCCCACCGCTAGAAAGGGCCAGCGGATGAGCATGCGCACGCCCAGCGCCACAGCGAGCTGGACCTGGTTAACGTCGTTGGTAATGCGCGTGATGAGCGACGGCGTGCCAAAGCGGTCGAGCTCGGCATAGCTCAGCTTGTTGATGTGCTTGTAGAGCGCGCCGCGAATGTCGGTGCCCATGCCCTGCGATGTCAGCGCCGCCATCTTTTGGCAGACAAGCGTAAACGAGATGCCAATCACAGCCATGGCGCCAAGTACCATGCCGTAGTGGATAACGGCGCTGACATCGTGTGCGCCAATACCCTTATCGATCATCTGGGCAATCACGAGCGGTGTAAGCAGGTCAAAGATCACTTCGATCAGCTTGCACGCAGGGCCAATCACCATATAGCGGCGAAACTTGCCACCAAAACGCCTGAGCAGCTCAATCATGTATAGGCGCTCCCTATCATCATTCACACTCAATTCGAATCATGATAGTACGGTGAGCCCAAAAGAAGCGTAAACAACTCGTCATTTCTAATGGGATTCGGTTTCCAAAGAAGCGGAAAGGCACGCGCACACCCAGCCAGTGTCGGGTCAACTAGCATGGTATATTTACATTAGTGCTACCAAGTTAGTCGCCGACCCTTGAAATGAGGTGCCGAGATGAACGACATTCTCGCAAGAAGAGCAAGACGAGCAACTGTGGGCATCGCCCTTTCCGCGGCACTTGTCGCGGGAATCGCCCCCGCAACGGCGATCGCGGCAGAAACCAGTTCCCCCACCGGTGCGGCCGTTTCGCAGACGAGCGCCACCAACGGCAATTCGGGCGCCCCGCAGACAGAAGACGCGGCCGCCGCAAAAGAAAAAGCGTATGCAGCCATGCAGGAAGCGCTCAAAAACCTCGAGGCCGCAAAAAACGCCGCAAGTCCCGAGAAAATTGCGAGATTCAATGATGACATTACCCGTTTTCAAGAGTACCGCGAAAAGATGGCGGCGCAAGCCGCCGAAGGGAGGGAACTCCTTCCCACCATGCAAGCGGACGTCGATGCTGCCCAAGCCAAATACGACGGGGCCATCAACCGGGTAAGCGAGCTCCAGGCAGAATTAGAGAAGAAACATGAGATGCTTAAGACACTCGAAGCACTCGGCTACGAGGAGTTTGTCGAAACTACTAAACAGCAAATAAAGCAGTTGCACAGTGAGATCATATCGGCAAAAACGCACGTAAACTATTGCGAAACGGAGCTCCGCGAGTTCCAGTACCGCCTCAGAAGAGAGGAAAGACGAGTTAATGACTGTGAACGTGCTGTAGAGAAATATAAAGCCGATATCGACCGGTTCACAGCCTGGCGAGATGCGCTCCTCGACAATTTGAAAAAAGCGCAAACGGCCTATGACGACGCCTGCAAGGCATACGAAGAGGCAAAGGCCGCGGCAGACAAGGCCGCCTCGCCCGAGATAACGAAACCGACCGAGACAGTGCCTCCCTCCGGCTCGACGCAACCCGCCGAGGCGACACCGCCCGTTGCCTCACCTGCAACCGGCAAAGACGCCCCATCGAGCTCCACCAAGCAGGCGAACTCGAGCAGCGGCAAGCAAGCAGATACGACCGCCGGCAAGCTCGCGAACACGGGCGATGCAGCGCCGAGCGCAATCGCACTCGCAGCAGTCGCCGCCGCAGGACTCGGAATAACCGCCACGGCCACACGCCGCCTCAGGAACCCAAAATAGCTGCCAGCGGTTATTGTCTTCGCCAATCCACAAGCCAAGAGACAAAAAGAGGTCCGTTTCCCCAACCCAGGGAAACGGACCTCTTTACTTGTAAAAACAGATGGTAATGCCGCCGTCTCTTGAACCACGTAGCCATCAATGCCCAGACAACACTAGCAAGCCGCGTTCCTTAAGGGATAGATTTAATGGCTGTTAATCAAGGGGTATACGCGCACGCCCGATCAATGGCGGGCAAACCGCCTGATATACTTACAGTAGTGCTACCAAGTTAGTCGCCGACCCTTGAAATGAGGTGCCGAGATGAACGACATTCTCGCAAGAAGAGCAAGACGAGCAACCGTGGGCATCGCCCTTTCCGCGGCACTTGTCGCGGGAATCGCCCCCGTAACGGCAATTGCGGCAGAAACCAGTTCCCCCACCGGTGCAGTTGCCTTGCAGACGGAAGATGCGGCCGCCGCAAAAGAAAAAGCGTATGCAGCCATGCAGGAAGCGCTCAAAACCCTCGAGGCCGCAAAAGTTGCCGCAAGTCCCGAGAAACTTGCGGCAATCGATGATGACATTGCCGCTTTTCAAGAGATCTACGACATGGTGGTGACGGAAGCCGCCAAACGGAGGGAACGCCTTCCCGCCATGCAAGCGAACGTCGATGCAGCCCAAGCCAAATACGATGAGGCCCACAGCCGGACAAGCGGCCTTCAGGCAGAATTAGATAAGGCACTTGAAGCACTCGGCGACGAGGAGCCCAGCACAGCTACTAAAGAGCATATTAAGCAGTTGCGACGTGAGATCATGTCGGCAGAAAGGCGAGAGAAATCTTGTGAAGATGATCTTCACTCCTACCGACGCCGGCTCGAAAGCCAGGAAAGACAGGTTCAGGATTCCGAAAGTGAGGCGGAGGAAGCTAAAGCCCACATCGATGAGGACATAGCCAAGCGAGATGCGCTCCTCGACGATTTGAAAAAGGCGCAAACGGCCTATGACGATGCCTGCAAGGCATACGAAGAGGCAAAAGCCGCAGCAGATAAGGCCGCCTCACCCGAGATAACAAAACCCACCGAGACAACACCTCCCTCCGGCTCAGCGCAACCGACCGAGACGACACAGCCCACCGGCTCGTCCGCGACCGGCAAAAATACCCCGCCAAGCTCCACCAAGCAGGCGAACTCGAGCAGCGGCAAGCAAGCAGATACGACCGCCGGCAAGCTCGCGAACACGGGCGATGCAGCGCCGAGCGCAATCGCACTCGCAGCAGTCGCCGCCGCAGGCCTCGGAATAACCGCCACAGCCACACGCCGCCTCAAGAACTCAAAATAGCCGCCAAAGCATACTACCTTCGCCAATCCACAAACCCAGAGACAAAAAGAGGCCCGTTTCCCCAACCCAGGGAAACGGGCCTCTTTAACTGTAAAAATTCAAGCAACAGCACCGCCGCCTCTTGAACCACATAGCCTTCAATGCCCAGACAACACCAGCAAGCCGCATTCCGCAAGGGATAGATTTAATTAGATAAACGCGCCTTTACGGGTGATTTTTGAACGACGGGGCCCGACCGGCGGCGAGGTGTTTGGTAGTCGAGCGATCCCGCAGGCGAAGCCGAGGACCAGCGAGACACCAAATACCTCGCCGCCGGCCGGGCCATGTCGCGGCACCAAAAAACGCCCGTGCGCTCGATGGATTCGGATGCCCGACAGAGGCTCCTTATGGCTGCTTCCTTCCGGACCTGACCAGATTCGGAACATGTCGTCATCCGAACCCATCGAACGCGCTAGGCGCTCGGTATATCTTACCTGCTCCCGCCCGCCAGAGCAAGGTAGCTAATTTGGGACGGAGCTTTTTTGACTACTTTTGCAGCCCGATTGCCAGAGCAGCCAATGAGTAGTCAAAATAGTCCCATCCCAAAATGACCGGCTTGGTGCCGCACCACAGAAAGGGCCCATCTACTACGTTTAGGCCACAGAGGTCAACCATAGCCGACTTTTTCGAAAATCGGCAAGCTTTCTACCTGCGGTTTTGTTTTGCAAATTCCGGAATGGTCGAGGGTGGCCGGTTTAACGTAGTAGATGGCCACGTTTCGTGGCAGGCGGTCCGACCCAAGGCACAAGGCAGCCAACCTCGAATGGACATTCTCGAAGTTGCGGTGGAATACGGACTGAATTGGCACCTTAAAGGCAAAAACACTCCGTATTTCACCGCAACTTATAGGGAGATAGGCCTTAGAGGCGAGCGAGGTCGTAGGATTGGGCGGCTGCCTCGCCGGCACAGATGAGGTTGGTTGTGGCTTCTTGCGAATCGAGTGCCCGTTCCAGGTCCATGGGCTTGCGGCAAATCGGCAAAACCAAGTCAATACCCTGCCCATATACCGCGTCCAGGTTGACGGCGCGACCGCCCACGACGGCGACCACCGGCTTGCCATATCGCTTCGCACGACGAGCCACACCCACCGGTGCCTTACCGGCGGCGGATTGCTCGTCCATATTGCCCTCGCCCGTTATGACCAGGTCGACATCGCGCACGCGCTCGTCAAACCCCACGAGGTCGAGCACCGTCTCCACACCCGAGCGTAGCTCCGCGCCGAGCGCCAGCAACGCCGCGCCCAAGCCACCGGCAGCGCCCGCGCCGGGTACACCGAGCACCGAGCCAAATGTCCGTGCGCCCTCGGGTGTGCGCAACAACCCCTGGGCTCGAGCTCTGGCAATCGCCGCATCGAGCAAGCGACCGTAGCCGACCATCCAGCCGTCGTATCTGCGCAGCACCTCGACATCATCCGCCGGCAGGCCCTTCTGCCCGCCAAACACCGCCAGTGCGCCTCGACGCCCCACGAGCGGATTCTCGACATCCGAAAGCACAACGATGCGAGCATCATCCAAAGCCTGCAGCGCGGGCGCCAAATCAACGCTCGCCACCTGCTCAAGGCCGGCAAGACCGGGGGCGACATCGCAGTCCTGATCATCGACCACACGCGCGCCCAGCGCCTGCAGCATGCCGGCGCCACCGTCGTTGGTGGCGCTGCCGCCCAGACCAATATAGAGTGTCTTTGCGCCCATGCGAACCGCGCGAAGCATGAGCTCGCCCACGCCATAGGTTGTGGCCGCCAACACCGCCGACTCCGTACAAGGCGAATACCCAATGCCGGCCGCCTCGGCCATCTCGATGACCGCGGACTTGTGCTCGACATCAACCAGCATCCGGGCAGACACGCGGTCGCCCAAGGGCCCTGCGACCTCGCAGGTTGAGAGCTCGCCACCGCAGGCGGCAACGGCATCGAGCGTTCCCTCGCCACCATCTGCCAGCGGCAATGCGCGCACCTCGGCATCGGGCCAAACGCGGCGCACGCCTTCGGCAACCGCCGCCTCCGCCTGCGCGCTCGAAACGCTGCCCTTAAAGGAGTCGATCGCCAACAGCACACGGCGGGGTCGGCGGCACGCAGGACCAAAGTCAACCGCCGTGCCAGCATCCTCACCGGCACCTGCAAGCGCTGCGGCGTGAGCGGCGTGTGCTTCAAGATCGGCCCCACAACCGCAATCAGCGCCGCCCGCTCCGCGCAGACCGCCAAAATAGCTACTCAGCAGCTCGCGGCATTCATCCGCCAGGACCCCAGCCGTCACGTTAAACCGATGATTCAGGCGCGAGTCGGCATTCAGGTCATACAGCGAACCCAGCGCGCCCGCCTTGGCATCACTCGCGCCATACACGCAGCGCCCCACGCGCGCGTTGACCATAAGGCCCGCGCACATGCAGCAGGGTTCCAACGTCACATAAACCGTACAGTCGAAAAGGCGCCAGCGGCCAAGCGCCTGGGCAGCGGCGCACACGGCCGCAAACTCGGCATGAGCCGAAGGGTCCTGGTCGAGTTCGCGCCGATTGTGCGCCCTCGCGACGATCTCACCGTCGCGCACCACTACGGCTCCGATGGGCACCTCGCCCACCGCAGCAGCGGCGCGCGCCTCCGCCAACGCCTCGCGCATGAACTTCTCGTCGATTTCGGTGATCGTCATCGTTCGCCTTCCCTGTTGCAAATTCAAAACGATGCTATCATTACGACTCACGGAGAGATGGCAGAGCGGTTGAATGCGGCGGTCTTGAAAACCGTTGAGCGCGAGAGCGTTCCGGGGGTTCGAATCCCCCTCTCTCCGCCACTCCTAGTGATGCACCGGTGTCATGGTCCGCTCAAACAACGCATCGACCACGTCGGCTATCTCAGGTCGACGCTCAAGATCGTGGCCCGATTCCCACCATATCGTGAAAAGTCGAATAATACCGCCGGCGACAAACTCAGACGTCGTCTCGAGTGACACGGGGGCCAGGGCATCCTCGGCAAGCACGTTCATCACACGCTCGCGGATGGAGCGGGCAATGCGGTCGCAAATAACGTTGGTCAACATGCCCGACATGCTGCTTGCCAAAATGTTATCCATGAGCCGCTCGTGCGTCAGAATCAAATCCATGGCATCGTCCAAAATCGCGTGCCGAAGCGCGCGCACGTCCTCGGCAGACACTGCGCCGGCCTCATCGGGCTGTTTTTGCGGCAAGCCCGACATGAGCTCATCGATATAAAAGGCAAAGTAATCGTTCTTGTCGCGAAAGTGCTTGTAGAACGTCGTGCGGCGAATCATGGCCCGGTCGCACAGCATGGCAACCGTCAGGTCCTCAAAACGATGCTCCTCGAGAAGCTCGGTGAAGGCATCGAAAAGGGCGCGGTAGGTTTTCTTAATGCGAAGGTCCACTGGTATCGCCATCCTCAGGGCAAAGACAACACTCGTCAATCTGTCGCATATCTTACACCTGTACCTCGCGCGCTTTGCCCCGGTGCCGGCCCCGCCGAAAACACAACGCTTACCGGAAAGTTCGGCACGGCAAAACGTTGCGGGTATACTAGTAGCGTTATACCAACGGCAGCTGGCGCATGCCGCCGCGGCCATTCGAAACGGAGACATCATGATTACCGTCATCATCGGCATCGTTGTTGTCATTGTGATTGTCTGCGCCATCGCCGGCATCTACAACAACATGGTCACCAAGCGTAACCGCATCGATAACGCCTGGCAGAACATCGATACGCAGCTGCAGCGCCGCAACGACCTGATCCCCAACCTGGTCGAGACCGTCAAGGGCTACGCCAAGCACGAGCAGGAGACGCTCTCCGCCGTGATCAGCGCGCGTAACACCGCCGTCAAGGCCACCACGCCCGAGGCCAAGATGGAAGCCGACAACGTGCTGACCGGTGCGCTGCGCCAGCTCTTCGCCGTAGCCGAGGCCTATCCCGATCTTAAGGCAAACACCAACTTTACGCAGCTGCAGGCATCGCTCGAGGATACCGAGAACAAGATTAGCTATGCACGCCAGAGCTACAACGACTGCGTGCTCAGCTACAACAACGCCATTCAGACGTTCCCGGCTGTCATCTTTGCCGGCATCTTCCAGTTTAAGGAGCGCCAGGGCTTCGAGGCCGCCGAAGCAGCCCGCCAGGCCCCGACCGTCAAGTTCTAACAATCACGGCCGAGTCTTAAGCCAGTTCATCAACCCTTTAGGGTCCAAGGCACAAACCTTGGGCCCTTTTCTTATCCACGCACAACGCGCGGCCAATAGACCGCGCATCATCTTTTTTCAGATTAATCATTGCCCGTTGTGACATCGCCGAACCCGCAGGGCAGAGAGCAAGTTCCCCCCCATTACAGTCTGAAATAGGCCATCGATAAATTTCGATGGCGAGCATTCGGCGCATTGCCTACGATACGGGCAAGCCCCGAGGGGCCGCCGATCGGGCGCCTCCGGATGGCCGTCTGCCCCTGCCC